>Ga0222426_100100_pt1 | contig 143041 bp, 131 predicted proteins | sample 2B50Ametagenome_FD_180087 | JGI IMG/M metagenome (GOLD analysis project Ga0222426, IMG submission 180087) | Enriched microbial communities from leaf-cutter ant dump, University of Wisconsin, Madison, United States - 2B50A (version 2) | ecosystem: Environmental > Terrestrial > Nest > Insects...
TTTTTGAAAACGGCATAGTACTTCGGCCATTCTATTTTCATCAAAAGTGCGGTTGACAAGAAAGACTGTGGCCGGAATTTTTCGAGCGACTTCCGTATTGGCATATGCAGAAACGGTATTTCCTATCTTGACTTTAGCCAGATCTTTTTCGAACAGCTGTAGGGAAAGATACATGTCTGATGGATTAACAATTTCAAATAGAATATCTGTGGGGGCAGTATATTTTCCAACACTGACATTCACTTTGGTGATAAAACCATTGGTTGGAGACAATATAGGTACGTCTTTTTTGATACTTGTCGTCGTTAGTTTCTTCGGCTCGATTCCGATAAGACGCAGTTTTTCAGCCAATGAGTGAATTAGGATACGTTCACGATCCATATCTGCTTTGGCCTGCTGGAACACCTTGTCGCTGCTTGCCTTGCTTTGATTGAGCTCGTATTGTCTTTTATATTCTGTTTCGGCGAGCACATAATTTGTCTGTGCAGTCAAATAGTCCTGTTGGAGCTGGATAAACTGCATATCTTCGATAGTTGCCAATACCTGACCTTTTCGCACGGGTTTTCCAGGGAGCATAGTCGTCGATTTAATATAGCCACCAATGGGAAAACTTAGGCTCACAGTGCTTTCCGGCGCAACAGCGATATGGCCCTGTAATGTAATTTTGCCACTGACATTTTCGATTGTAGGGGGTCCGATGACAATACCGGCTGCTGCAATCTGTTTGGGTTCAAGTTGAACACTTTGCGCTACAGGTGTAGAATCTGCCACGGGCGCAGGCTTGTTATTTTCGGTGTTTTCTCCTTGAGCACAGGCAACGAAGGAAAAAAGGATCAAACTGTATACTGTGTTTTTTAACGATTTATTCATTGTATAACTTACTTAATTGGATGGCTGCTTGATTGTAACTGTTTAATGTATTGATGTATTCGCTTTGTATGCCAATGGCTTGGTTGACAAGAATGACCCATTGTAGGTAGTCTATTTCGCCATTGACAAATTGCTTGTCGGCTGTTACAAAAATTGTATCTGCATGCTTTAATCCACGATCTTCATAGTATTTTAGTACTTCTTTAAACTTCTCAACCTGCTCGATGGCATTGTTTGATTCTGTCTTCAATTCACTTTTTACGTATTCAAGTTCTTTCAACTGACCTTTCCAAGCGAGTTTTGCCGCGTTTATTCGATTGGACTGCGCTCCAAAAAATAGGGGCACACTGATGCCGGCGCTGAAGTAGCTCAAACGGTCGGACGAACGGTACAATACCTCCTGACCACGGAAGGTTTGTACCCCCTGCAACGTTTGACTATTATATCCTATTGTAATTTCAGGAAGCAACTTTGAACGCTCCAATTGCCATTGAGCATGTGCTGTCTGTGTCTGAAGTTGCGCAATCTTATAGGCTGGAAGTGCTTCAGCCTGACTGGATAAGTCCGGGTGGATCGACATAACTTCTTGATATTTAATTGTGTCGGAGGCTGGGATGTAACGAATGCTGTCCTGCAATAAGAAATTGAATCTGTTCAGGGTGATGTTCATATCTTTTTGAAGCAGCTTTAATTGATTATTGATTTCTTGACGCTGTGTTTGGGCTGCGGTTTGCTCCAGGATATTTGCTGCGCCAACTTCAAAGCGTTTGCTTGTCTTTGCTTCAAAAATACGATATAGACTATCTGCGCGTAACAAGAGCTCCTTTCGTTTGCCCATTGCCAGATAATCGAAATACAGACTCTTAACGGCGGTTCGAATCTCCAGGAGATTAAACTTGGTAGATTCACGCGCCAAAGAGAGCTCGTTTTGTAAGACTGCTGTCTGTTTTTTATAAACAGCAGGAAAACTAACCGTTTGGCTGATACCGATGCGATTATCGGTATACGCACTATTCACATGACCGTAATCGCCTGAAATAGCTAATTTAGAAGGGTCGAATCCGGTTTTGGCCAATTTTTCCTTAGCTTGTTCATTGATCCTGAGCTGTTGGATACGCGGACTATTATGCTCTGCCCGCTGTATGGCCTGCGCTAAAGATATATGCTGTGTGCTGGTGATCGTTTGTGCCGAAATCTGAGCGTCCTGAAAAAAGGAACAAGACAATAGAACCAAAAGGACTATTTTGGTTACAGCCGAATTTGGTTTGCTAAGGGCTTTGTCAGATTTATTAAATAACAGATATAATGCGGGCAAAACAAAGAGGGTTAGGAATGTTGCTGAGATTAAACCGCCAATAACAACCGTTGCCAGTGGACGTTGCACTTCAGCACCTGCACCATTGCTCAATGCCATTGGTAAGAATCCCAAGGACGCCACGGCGGCGGTCATCAGTACCGGTCGGAGACGATTGCGAGTGCCCATCATGATCAGTTCCTGCATGTCGGTAATAATCCCTTCCTTTTTAATACGGTTAAACTCCGAGATCAAGACAATGCCATTTAAAACGGCAACACCAAATAGCGCAATGAAACCAATGCCTGCCGAGATACTAAAGGGCATCCCCCGAAGTGCCAGGGCAAAAACACCTCCAATAGCCGACAGGGGAATTGCAGTGTAGATTAAGGCGCCATCTTTTAACGACGAAAATGCAAAGTAAAGCATACCAAAAATTAATAGCAGAGCAATGGGCACAGCAATGCTCAGGCGGGCCTTGGCCTGTTGCAGATTTTCAAATGTACCACCATAAGTCAATGTGTAGCCTGTATCCATTTTAAGCTGGGCAGCAACCTTATGCTGCAGTTCCTCCACGATGCTTTGCACATCACGCCCCCTGACATTGAAGCCCACGATAATACGGCGCCGTGCATTTTCCCGCTGGATCTGATTAGGGCCCTCCATTTCATCAATATGTGCAATCTGGCTAAGTGGAATCTGTATCCCTTTGGCGGTCGTTACCTGTAGATTCCTGACATCTTCAATATTACGGCGACCTTCATTACCTACGCGCACAACAAGATCGAAGCTTTTTTCACCTTCATAGATCTTGCCTGCGGAAGCTCCTGCGAAAGCCGAATTGACAGTACGATTGATGGAAGCGATATCGAGACCATATTTTGCTATCTCATCCCGGTTGTAGTCTATGACAATCTGGGGCATTCCTGTGACTGATTCGATGTACCAGTCTGCAGTTCCTTTTACTGTCTTTGCAATATCGCCCAATTGCTGCGCATAGTTCGCCAATTTATCGAGGTCTTCTCCATAAATCTTGCACACGACATCTTGTTTTGCGCCCGTCATTAATTCATTAAAACGCATTTGAACAGGGAATTGAAAGCCTGTCGTTATCCCGGGCATAACTTCTTGTGCTGTTGCCGACATTTTACCTGCCAACTCCACAAATGATTTAGCATTTTTCCATTCCGACTTTGGTTTTAAGACAATGATCATATCGCCTCCTTCAATAGGCATTGGATCTGTTGGTATTTCTGCGCTTCCGATCCGCGACACGATTTTTTCAACTTCAGGATAACGATTTTTTAAGGCTTCTGAAACCCGATCAATTGCATTTATCGTTGTCGAGAGATTGGTACCAACGAGCAGCCTTGTCTCTACAGCAAAGTCACCTTCCTCCAATTGGGGTATAAATTCACCGCCCATTTTTGAAAATACAGCGATTGAAATAGCGAAAAGTGCAATTGTGATGGCAACGAGTATTTTACGGATAGCAAGTGCACCAGTGAGTGCATTCTGATAACCCCGTTCGAGACGGGTCATAATCCGATCCGAAATATTGGGTTTATGATTGAGCTTTTTGCTCACCACCAGTGAGCTTATCATTGGTACATAGGTCAAAGATAGAATGAAAGCGCCTAAAATAGCGAATGCTACCGTTTGAGCCATCGGTTTAAACATTTTCCCTTCGATTCCAGTAAGCGAAAGAATGGGCAAGTAGACGATCAAGATAATAATTTGTCCAAAAACTGCGGCATTCATCATTCTGGAAGCTGAAGAAGTCACTTCCTGGTCCATTTCCTGTTGGGATAAACTGTCGATGCCCTTATATTTTTTTGAAAAATGAATATGGTGTAGGATGGCTTCAACAATGATAACAGCTCCATCGACAATTAAACCAAAGTCCAGTGCTCCTAAACTCATTAGGTTGCCGCTAACGCCAAATGTGTTCATCATGCTGATGGCAAAGAGTAGGGATAGCGGGATGACCGAAGCAACAATTAAACCTGCCCTCAGGTTGCCTAAGAACAGCACAAGAACCAGTATGACAATGAGAGCTCCTTCCAAGAGATTGTGTTCTACGGTTCCAATGGCGTTGTTTACCATTTTCGTGCGGTCGAGGAAGGGCTCGATAAGGACTCCTTTGGGAAGTGTTTTCTGAATTTGATCAACTTTATCTTTGACGATTTTGATCACATCCGAAGAGTTTCCACCTTTGAGCATCATGACAATACCACCGCAGACCTCGCCTTGTCCTGCCATTGTTAGTGCGCCATAACGAATCGCTGAGCCCAACCTGACTTCTGCAACGTGATGGATGAGAATCGGTACGCCACCATTATCTCTGACCACAATTTTATTGATGTCGGCTATTGATTTTGTCAAGCCAACACTTCGGATATATAATACTGCGGGGCCTTTTTCGATATAGGCTCCGCCTGTATTCTGGTTGTTGTTTTCGAGTGCCGTAAAGATGTCGCGTATGCTGATATTCAAGGCTTTAAGCTTGGATGGGTTTACAGCAACCTCATATTGTTTGAGTTCTCCACCAAATGTAGCAACATCAGCAACTCCGGGAGTTCCGAGAAGTTGACGGCGCACAGTCCAGTCCTGAATGGTGCGCAAGTCTGCCAGCGAATAGGTCTGTTCATAACCTTTTTGAGGTTTGAGGACATATTGGTAGATTTCACCAAGTCCTGTAGTAACGGGAGCGAGTGTAGGAGCACTTGCATTTTCGTTTATTTCAATTTGTGCGAGACGCTCTGTGACTTGCTGTCTAGCCCAGTAGATATCGGTGCCATCTTCAAATACGATGGTTATTAGAGATAGACCGAACCGCGACATACTTCGACTTTCCTTGATTTCGGGAACATTGCTGACAGCCAATTCCACGGGAAAGGTGATAAGTCGCTCAACGTCTTCGGCACCAAGAGAGGGCGCAGTCGTGATAACTTGAACTTGATTGTTCGTAATATCTGGTACGGCATCGATAGGCAACTTGGTCAATTGGTAGATGCCATAGCCGACCCATACCAATATAAAAAGACCAATCGCCAGTTTGTTTCGAACTGAGAATTGTATTATTCTATTAAGCATTTTAGTAAAATCTAAATTATAAGAAATCGTGCAAACCTTATTTTGGGACAAAAAAAGACCTGCAACTTGAAAAATCAGGTTGTTTCAACATGCTGATTTAATATAAATTAGACTTGAGGGGGACGGAATAATGCGGAAATATGCGATCGGGAATAATTATTCGGTTTAGGCAAACCAAAAGAACTATCCACTACGACTTGATGCGGCCTAACATAATGAATCTTATGGTTGGACACAAAGACAAATGAAAATGCTGTTAGATCGTATTTTTTGAAGGGCAGTTTCATGTCTTCCTGCTCATCGTTGTCAGGCAGATCCTGGCCCCAATAATGCATGGAAAGAAATTCCACAAAGGTTATGGGCGGACCTATCTCATTATGGATTGTAAAATGCTGATACAGCTTGGGCAGTTTCGCCAGCTGGGACAGCATCGTTGATTCTCCAATGACCAAAAATAGAAATATGTAAAGAAAAAATCTTTTCACCACTGTAAAAATACAGTTGTTCAATCAATTTCGCAACAAAACTATCACTTATTATGCAGATCGATCGGGGAAGGGAAGCTTTTTTGAAACGATGTCATAGTGAGCCGATTTCGCATGGCCGAGTATAAGTCTAGGTGAGCCTGTCGGGTGCCGTTTTACTGATTTGTGCGTTTTTGTGGTTTGACTGTAGTCGTTTGTGCATTATAGTATTTAAATGACCGTCGAACAATATTTCAAGCTGTGTTTGGGTATTGTTCAATATGACGTAATGGGGGAGAGAACTTCATGACAGCTTCTTGCAAAAAAAAGGTTACCCAAATATTGGATAACCAATGTTTTAAACAGATACTGGTAGGGTGTTTATTTTTTTTAAAAATCGTGAATTCTAACGACTTATAAAGAAATTTTAAAAAGATGGCCATATCTGTTTGTTTACCTCCTTTTTGTTCCGACTAATTTGTATCTTAATAAACTGTATAGCCATCCGCAATCTCATGTTTTAAGGCCTTAAATAGGGTTATTAACTTGTTGGTTATATTGGCTTCAAATCGCTGTCAAAAGAATATTGCTGCAGTTTTAAAAATAAGGAGAAAATACGAAATGAAAAAAATTATCGTCGTTGCTGTCTACTGTGTTGTGTTGTTTATGTCGTGTAACAATAGGGATGAAGATAGGGGAAATGATGAGGTTGCTGAAGTATCTCAAAATGGAATAGCCTCGGTCGTAAAATCATACTTTCTCTATCATGAAATAAGAAATGTAGACTATGCTATCTATATCAATGACGTATTGGCAGGACAATCTCATGAAAATGATGGTATTCCGGGGCCCTATAAGCTGAACCAGTATATAACTTCATCAGGAAAGCAAATTGTGAAAATGATCATATCTGCCAACAGTCGAGAAAGAGAGATCACTCCAGAAATATTGGGAGAAATCAGTAAGAATGCGGGTATATATTTACTCTTAAATAAAGATTTTGAGAATATTAAGGAGCTCAAAAAACTGCAATTTCCACACATCGAAAAGTCTGTTCCTTCCTATGAATGTATATGGGAATTTGAAGCGGACTAGGATAATTTTCCCCTAGGCTTGCATTACTAGCTGATCGACCAGCCGGAAGTTTTCATCGTCAAAACAGACTATTTTGACTTGCGTAAGTGTTGTATCCGCCATCAGAAACTGCGTAATGACGCGGATGGATATTTGAGCAGCTAGTTCTTTCGGGAATCTGTAAATCCCTGTACTGATATTGGGAAAGGCGATCGAATGGCAACCATTTTCTACAGCTAATCTGAGCGCATTAAAATAACAGCTTTCTAATTTTTCAATTTCGTGATTTTTCCCTCCATTCCACACAGGACCAACTGTATGAATTACATATTTAGCGGCTAGCTTGCCTGCAGTTGTGATGACCGCTTCACCTACCTTGCAGCCTCCTTGTTTAGCCACAATGTTACGGCATCCTTCCAGAATTTCCGGCCCACCGGCGCGATGAATAGCGCCATCTACACCTCCACCTCCAAGTAGCGATGTGTTGGCTGCATTGACAATAACATCGACTGCAATTTTTGTTATATCGCCCTTTACTACGGTTATTTTATTGGTATTATGTGACATAAGATTAATCTTAATTCAAAGATATGAAAAATAAAATAGCAGGTCTAATCACTGTATTAGGGGGATAGTCATTGAAGTTAATGCCCAAGGTAAAAAAATGAAATAAAATATTGTGTAGTTAAATAGCTTCACTTATATTTGTAGTCAAATAACTACATAATAAGGAGCGGTCGGTAAAAGACCTCGCATATTTTAGGAAATAAGAATAAGACCAAGTGTCGAAGATAGGAGAGATGACTATTAACGTGAAGTAATTAACAGTATAATAAGTAAATCATAGCATTATGAAAAGGAATAGGATAATTTATTGGATAGCGACCGTATGGTTGGCTGTAGGATTATTGTCAACTGCCATCATACAGATTTTTAAAATTCAAACGGAAGGAGCAGGTGGGATACAAAATGTTACTCATTTGGGATATCCTAGTTATATACTTCCTTTACTTGGAATTTGGAAGCTTTTAGCCGTGGTTGCCTTGCTTTGGCCCAAAAGACCTCTTTGGAAAGAATGGGCATATGCGGGTATTTTCTTTACCGCTACTGGTGCTTTGTATTCACATATTGCATCGGGAGATTCTTTCGGTTTAATGGCTCCGGCACTATTATATATTATTCTAATTGCTACTTCTTGGTATTTCAGACCAGCCGATAGGAAATTCAATTAGAAATCGTGTTGAAACCTGTACCGAATTTAATGAGTTACCCGAAAATATGCACTGGATTACCGACTCATCAGGAACAGTATTGAATGCTTTAACCTTTACTCTTCAGATGAAATATGGTGATTTCCGGTAGTATCCCAACTCGGCTTGGATAATCTAGATAACCGAATCCAACATTTACGTACAGTGCCTGATGCTTTTCACGGTACAGGCCGGCCCATTCACGGTAAGCATATTTCACTGGACTCCACTGATAATTCGGGTTGTTATAACCGAATTGTCCCCCATGTGTGTGTCCACTGAAAGTGACGTCGATTGTGGGATATTTGGGTATGATCTCCCCGCGCCAATGGGAGGGATCGTGTGAAAGCATAAAGTTGATGGGCGAAGATTTATCTACTTTAGACATGGCCAAATCGATATTCCCATAATTTTTGGGATTATTTGCTCCCCAATTTTCAACGCCTATAATGGTAATCTTTTCGTTATTCAGTATCAGTTCTTTCGATTCATTGAGAAGTAGTTGCCAGCCTAGTTGTTGATGAATGGATTTGAGATTTGAAAGATTTTGTTCCTTGGTCAAGTTCATTTGATCAAAGAAATGATGTCTGTTAAAATGATACTCTCCATAATCGTGGTTTCCAAGTATAGAGAATGTGCCTAATGGAGCCTTCACTTTATCAAATATGGATAAATAGTCCTCCATTTCAGCAGCAAAATCATTGACTAGATCCCCTGTAAAAAAGATGATGTCAGGCTTCTGTGCTAACAAGAGGTCGATCCCTTTTTTTACAGCAGTTGAATTAAATAGACTACCTGCATGTATATCGGAAATTTGCGCTATAGTAATTCCTTCAAATGATTTCGGTAACTTAGGTAGGATTAAATCGAGGTGATTGACCTGGTACTTATACAAATTGAAGGCAAATCCACGTGTAAGTGCAACGATGGGAACACTGGCTAGCAGAAGGCCGCTTTTGACTATAAAATCTGATCTTTTTATAGGCGGTAAATTTCCAGTCTGTTTCGGCGAAGATTTAGTTTTTTTTAAACGTTTGTTAATTATTTTGAACGTATATACAAGAGTATCAATACCGATAAAGAAAAGACAGATTATCTTACCAAATAGCAACGAAAGTGGAAAAAACACGAAACAGGCAGATTCAAAACTAGTCCATTTAAAAAATAAATTAAGAAATATGCACAGATAGGAAAGTATACTGACAGACCACCAGACTATGTTTAGTAGCTTTGGATTGGATTTCCAAATTGACAATGTCCGAATTCTTAAGAAGATTAAAAGATCTAAAAAAATGAATAGCATTAAAATTTTTAGATAAGCATAGAACTGTTGGAGCATATTCGAAGTCTAACTAATTTGGATCAGGCGTATTTGGAATAAATAATTGGATTACAAAACCTAAAATAGGTGTTTTTTTCCGTAATCATAATTTCGGTGTTAAATTATTTTCATAGATAAAGACTATTACGCTTTGGAGCCTATAACCTCCTATTGCTTTGTGTCATATTATTGACGAATGTGATGTCACAGATGTAGGGTAGAAGTTTTAAATTTGTCCCTATTTGCAACGGATTGTACGCTATTAAAGAAATTTTAAATCATGGGAAAACGAAAAGAAAATTCGACAAATAGGATTAATGAACAATATATTATTGAATGTGATTTAGCATATGCTGTATGCAAGATCGGCGGCCGATGGAAGCTGCTGATACTTGCTAAATTGCAGCATGGAAAGTTGCGGTTTGGTGAAATTAAACAATTGATTACAGGAATTACAGATCGCATGCTCACCTTGCAGCTCAAAGAGTTGGAAAAGCAAGGACTTGTTAAAAGGATTGCTTATGCAGAAGTGCCCCCCCGAGTGGAATATGAATTGACTGAAATTGCGGCAGAACTTATCCCTATTTGGTGTCAGTTGGAAAAATGGGGCGCCAAGCATAAAATGATAACGTAACTGCAACGTTGTTTTCCGTAATTTTTTTATCAATACCTAAATCAAAAAAGATTATTATGGGCGCAATGGAAATTCACACTATGATTGTTTCTTAAAGATTTTTATTTCAGAAAATCGACCTTGTTTTAGATCCCAGGTATATTCGAAGGCAATGGAATAGCCTAAAGATCTAATTTTCCACACCTGGTCTTTTTCATGGCCAACTATGTAGTGTAAGAACCCTGACATTGCATTTTTTCCAATTTCTTCAATATCTTGATTAAAGGGGATAATGCTATTTGAAAATGAAAATAGCTGCTGTGCAGCTTCATCGGGTTGCAGCATATTGTTTTTTAAAGTTTGTGTCAATTGTATATTTTCATCGGAAGATAAATGTAATTCCTGCCAGCTCGCATCCAAACCGTTTCCTTTTTCTATATCCTTGAGTATTTCATTTTGAACTTTTATGAAACGGGGATGATTTTTTAGGTAAAACTCCGATAATCGCTTATCAATAGTATCTTGCCATTCTTGAGGACTGACTTGCTGTATACCTGTTGATGAATAGCTGTTCCAGCGTATTTCATCCATTTCTTGATAAAGTTTCTCTAATTCATTGGCTGGCTTCTGAATTACGAACGGTAACTGAAGCCGTAAATATTCCGCTTTATTGGGCAGCGTATATTCCGAATGATCGATAACCATAGTTTGTAGATCCAGGTTAAACCTAAGCATATAAAGCCTATTTACTAACCAAATTTGCCAAATATCCTCTTTTAACTGTTTAGCGAATGCTTGATTTCCAAAGGTATAAGCTATTGTAGCTTCGTTTGTTCCTGTATTAGATTGCTGATAAATCCCAGGTTGAATAATTCCACTGATAAGTCGGCCTATTTCAATAGGTCGATAACATTGCAGCAAGGTTACTGTCGTGAATTGTGGGGTTCCCAACATTTTCGATAGCTCCGCAGGAGGCTCGCTATCAAAAATAAATGCATTAAGTACTGATGGCGGAGCCTGTATTTTTTTAAAATATTTTTTGCGCAATCGTGTTAAGTCAGCATGCTCTTTGTGAGCATACGCAACAATTGGATTAAATAATGCATTTTGTTGTTCTTTTGTTAAGGTTGAATCTGTTATTTTGCTTCCTAATTCAGTAATAAATTTCAAAAATTCCTTTTGCGTCCTTTCCTTTTGATTCCTCAGTTCGCGATCAAAAACCTGGCCCGTACAAATGAGCGCCATCAATAATAAAAAAACTGTTGACAGCGCTATTTTCGAATATATCATGTGCTGATGGATTTTATCTTAATGTTAGCGTGCAAAGATCGTCTTTTTACTTAACATGCATATCATATAAAATGTTTATGCTTTTTCTATCAATTTACGCTTCCCTTTTTAGATCCATTGTAATATATTGTTCATAATCAATTAAAGATCTTACTGGAGTTGCTAACCCTTGTAGAAGCTCCAGATACGTTTTTGCCACATTTGCCCAAACTGTTTGTTCACCATAACTACGCGCTTTGAAACGATGCCAGGCTAGTAATCGATGTGATTGGTACAGCATTTTAATATTAGCACGCATTGCGGCGATATCGTTGAATGGACTCAGGATACCACGTTCGTCTTTCAATAAATCTTTTGCATGCCAGTATGGTGTCGAAATAACAGCTGCACCTGCACCCACAGCAAAGGATAAGGTACCACTGCTGATTTGCTGTTCGTGTGGATAAGGAGACAGATAAATATCACAGGCTGTTAAATACTCCTTAAGCTCCTCGTCCGTTAAGAATTTATCGATAAAAACAACCTTATCTTGTAAACCAAGCTGATCGACTAAATTTTGGAGTTCAAAACGGTAAGATTCCCCTTCATGGGCCAGAACATTTGGATGTGTTTTTCCGATGATCAGGTATTTGAATCCTGGGAGCTCAACTTCCGACAAGGATTGAATGGCATATTCCAATCCTTTACTTCTTCCGATGAGACCAAAAGTCATCATTACAAAATTGTGTTGAAGGTTTAATCTGTATTTGGCGAGTCCCTGATTGTAATCAAAATGTGGTACGCCATGTGGTATCACTTTAATCTTATCTGTATGGGTAGAGTCGAATTGCTCCTCTAATAATTCGATACCTTTGGGCGATAAACTAACAACTGCCTGAGATTTCTTCAACAACAGCTCGGTGATTTCCTTCTGCTGCAATGATGGGGTTTGAAGAATGGTATGGAACACGGTTAGCAGGGGTATCTTTAGATTATTGGCAATTTGTGTTATGAAAATGCCATCGGCTCCTCCAAATATTCCAAATTCATGTTGAATAATGCAATAATCATATTCTTCATTAATAATACGAGTTGCCTGATGATAACTATCGAGTCGATCCCTGTATATGACAAATCGTATCGATTGGTCAAAATCTTCCGAACCGAGTTTAGATACAGCGACAATATCGATTTGGACATTCGGATAGAGCTCCATTCCCTGTTTGAGATCTTTGGTAAATGTTGCTAGCCCACATTCTTGTGGAGGACAAGTACTTATGATTGCTATTTTTTTCATATGACTTAATCCTCCTTTACAGCATTTTGTACGTCTTCAACTGGAAGATCTAGAATCGCCATTAACAATAAATAATAGCCCTTCTCTAGACCCATTTTTTTCGCTTTTTTATCGATATTTTCCATATTCAGTACCTTGTTTGAGTTTAAATTCTTTTGCTATTGTTGGATCAAAAGTTATACCCAAAGCAGGTTGAAAAGTTTTAACCGTAGTTTTTGAAAGGAAATAACGTAGCTTAAGTGAGATCGCTCGGAAAAAAACAGGTCGATTACGTATTTATAGCGCTAAAGAACCTGATTTATTTTTCGACCTTCTCTTTTTTGCTTCGAGGGACAGGTGGTTTTACGTCAACTACAGTGGCGGAACTTTTACTTTGAACATCCTTTAGCTTAAGAGACTTACTTTCGATATCGCTGTGGTCTGTATCCGCTCGTTTGGCAACTGGCTTTTTTGTTGTATCAGTATTTCGATTTGCTGTACTTTTGGAGGGTACTGTGATTTTTTCTGTAGTATCATTTAGTGTAGGATCAACGGCCGGCTGATCAAGATCTTTCTTGGAGGAAGCCTTAGTCTTACTATCGGTCTTTATAAGTTCTCGATGGTTTAATTTCTTAATTTTCTTCTTTTTGATACCCTTGCTTAATAATTTAGCTGCTTTTTCTATGCGAGAGTTGAGTTTTTTGTTACTTAAATAATCTTTTAGGTACGGTAGTGAATCTTTTAGGTTAATGACAATGTCATTTCGTAAGACTTTTTTTGGGGATGTTTTTGTCATGATCTAATGCTTATATATATGGTTATATAAATATAATATTAATTTAATGTTATTTAACCTATTTATGAAAGATTTTAACGTGAATAGCACCATTGGTCTGCAAGACAGGTGGAATAAAGGATTCCTTCCAGACTGGACTTGTTAAATTATACTATTAAATTTTTCTGAGCAGTTTTCAAACAATTGAAAAGCTTCTTTGGTTGTCTATTTTAGTTAGAAGGACAATTTCATGAAAATAGCCACCTATAATATTAATGGCATCAATGCACGTCTTCCTGTGTTGTTACGTTGGTTAGCAGAAGAATCGCCTGATGTCGTATGTCTGCAGGAGTTGAAATCTCCGCAGGAACGTTTTCCATTGAAAGAAATTAATGACATCGGATATCATGCGGTTTGGCATGGTCAGAAAAGTTGGAACGGAGTTGCGGTACTTTCCAAATATGAGATCGAAGAAGTAGCTAGAGCTCTTCCAGGCGATCCCGAAGATGTACAAAGCCGTTATTTGGAGGTTATGATCCAGCAAGTCGTGATTTGCTGTCTTTATCTGCCCAATGGCAACCCATTTCCGGGACCCAAATTTGACTATAAGTTGACGTGGATCGAGCGCTTAGCAAAGCGGGCTAAAACGCTGCTTAGTATGGATGTTCCAGCGATACTCATTGGGGATTTTAATATTATTCCAACAGAAATGGATACGTATAAACCTGAAAAATATGTCAACGATGCATTGTTTAGAAAGGAGGTGAAGGATGCTTTCAGTCAGCTTCTTGAAGAGGGTTGGCAGGATTCTATTCGTCAGCTTTTTCCGGATCAGCAGGTTTATACGTTTTGGGATTACTTTCGCCAAGCTTACAGTCGAAATGCTGGTTTACGTATTGATCATATCTTATTGAGCCCTTCAATTCAGGATCGTTTAATTGAAGGCGGAATTGATCGTGATGTGCGCGGCTGGGAGAAGAGCAGCGACCATGCGCCTACATGGATTCGATTACGAAATATCAGCACAAATGGCTAAGAAGATAAATACCAGTGCGGGATTGTTATTGTATAAATTTCAGGCCTTAGAAATTTATTTTTTCTTAGTACATCCTGGAGGACCCTATTTTACTAAAAAAGATGAGGGCTCGTGGACAATACCTAAGGGAGAAATCGATTTGAACGAAGATGAACTTGATGCGGCCAAAAGAGAGTTTATTGAAGAAACAGGCTATCTTCCCTGTGGAAATTTTATTGCGCTAAATGCTATTCAACAAAAAGGAGGCAAAATAGTTAAGTGCTGGGCAATTGAAGGAGATATAGATCCTGCTAGACTTGTAAGCAATACCTTTGACATGGAATGGCCACCTAAATCGGAAAATATGCAAACTTATCCTGAAATAGATCGTGGAGATTGGTTTACGTTTGCGGAAGCTAAGAGGAAAATAAACGAACGACAGATTTCTTTTCTGGAGCAAGTTATTGCTCATGGGAAGTGATCGCTTATTTCCATACAAGTTTATTGTGCGAGCGCTACCTAGCAGATTTCATTGCCTTAACTTTTGTTGTGTTGTCATCCGCTACAAATTGTTGATAAATAGCTGTTTCCATTCCGTATAAGGCGACCTTGCCTTCACTATTGCTATGAATTCCATACCCATATGTCTTAGTAAGAGGGGAGGCGCGCAGGCAAGCTTGTCCTCTAGAGAAAAAAACTGTTCTTGCTTCGGGATACTCATCTGGCGTTAGGTCCCTTCTTTCCGCATAGACTTGGAAAATAATATCGTCAGATGTATACTGATAAGGCGCAGCGGCGATTAATTCATATTGTCTTTCAGCTATGGTTTTATGGCGTTTTGATGGTGGAATAGTACCCTTAACTACTTTGGTATCTGTTGCAGCTTCAATTAAAGTATTGAAGTAATTTGTCGAATGGGTTTTCATAATTCTTATTTTTCTTTAATCAAAAGGCATGTAATGATAGAAACAAAAATAATAGAATATCTTGCGATCTGATAGTGGATCGCAAGATATCTTATGAATTACTGATTATCAGTTGTTGTTCTAAATTACAGGGCTGCTTTTATAGCGGCTAGGCAGTCGGACTGATACTTCATGATATTATCTTTATCCGAAGCGGAGATTTTTCCTTCAACAAGATTTTTTTCAATTTCATTTTTAATATCCAATATCGATTTTTCTTTATCCAATGCTTTTTCTGCAGATTCTGCATTGATGCGGTCTACCCAAGTTTTGCCTAGCTTTGTATAAAGCTCTTTAGCTTTATCATTGGAGAGTACTGGGGCAGTCACCGAAGCAATTGCCGCATTGGCCGCAGCTTTATCTGAATAAATAACTGCTTCCGCATCTTTTGTTGCAGCATCTTCTGAGGTTTTCATGGCCTCTTCATTAGCGTCAGCTGCTTTTTCCTCCGCATTTTCCATGTGCTCGGTTGCTTTTTCTTGTGGTGTTTGATTGTTACATGAAACTAGAATTGCTGCAGTCGCTAATGAAGCGAGTAATGTTTTGTTTGAAATCATAATATTATTTATTTAGTGACAATGTTCAAAGGACAAGATTTACTGATGAATAGTTTTACTAACTAAAGACTAACATCCTATCTTTGCGTAAATATTACGGAAAATGTGGTTTATACTTGTTTGTTGTAAACAGTTCATTATGAGCTTTGTGGTGTTTTGCTTCAGGACTTCTCAATCTATTAGCCAATGATATAAAACCGTATAAAAGTTTCGCTGATGCTTATATTCTTTCGAATTCTTTATATGACGTTATTTATACTTTAATTGAGTAATATCCAAGATAATCCAAACAAAGTCGTAAAAAGTATTGTTGATTAAATAAAGACCACTTGTCCGGTCATGAAGAAAGTTTTAAAAGCTAGGCACCTTTCCAACCTAGCTTTTTTTTGTTTATGCAAACAACCTATTAAAAGCCGTCAATACAAGCCTTTTGGAATATTCGAATCTCAAAATAAATATTAGACAATCGATTGACCCGGTTTTCCTAGTTATTTTTTTCTATATTAGCCCTAGATATGACATGTTTGAAGAGGGGTGCTAGATTTATTATGCGAGGCAAATTATCTCTTTCGAGAATTTCCTATTATTAGCAAATTAAAAGATTAAAAACTAGTAAACTATGCGTCAACTGGAGTGTCACGAAGAAGAAATCCACCTATGTGGTAAGATCCAATATTTTGGTTTCCTTTGTATTTTCGATGAGAATGGGTGTATCGCCGCAAGTGAAAACCTATCTGCATTGCTCGATATTCCTATGAAGGGAATCTTAGGGAGATCGATCGAGCAGCTATTGCCTTTGATATCGTCCGAACCGGAGTTGAATCTCAAAGAAATGGAAAAACAGATCACAGGGGAGATATTTACCCGTTTTGTAGAACGTATTCGTATCAAAAATGTAGATTATTATCTGAGCATTTACCGGTATGATGAGAAAACATACGTTGAAGTCGAGATCTGTAGTGAGAATCATCTAAAAGCGACCCGTTTATTTTATTATGCGAAATACCTGGAAGAGCAACACGGAAATGCTTGGCAATCATTGACTGTGTTGATTCGTCAGATTATTGGTTTTGATCGTGTCATGGTATACCGTTTCGAAGAGGACAATAGCGGACAGGTAATCGCAGAGTCCATCGCAGATGGAATGACCTCATTGATGGGGTACCGTTATCCAGAATTTGATATTCCGGCGCAAGCACGCGCGCTGTATGTTAAATTCCCTGCGCGCCATGTTGCGGATATTGAGGCATCAACTATTGCTATACAGGGCCTTGAAGCAAGTGAAGTGGACCTGACTCGTTGTAGTCTCAGAGCATTGTCTCCCGTACATTTACAGTATCTTAAGAACGCGGGGGTGCGTGCCAGTGCAAGTTTTTCCATCGTTATCGAGGGGAAACTCTGGGGACTGGTGGCCTGCCAGAATAGTCTACCTTTGAATGTAGACCTAGGCCAACGTCATTTATGCGCCTTTTTAACGCAGTACGCTATAAATTATTACCTTTCAGAATATCAAAGAGAAAGTCTTGTTGCACAAACTATTATGGGGGTTATGGAACGTGACCTAAAGTCTGAATTATTGGTAAACAGTGATATCGGAATTGTGCTTGAACGTTTCGCACCGCAAATCCTGGAAATAGTGGAGGCAGACGGATTGATGATCAAACATGACCGTGGTTCCAAAACTTGGGGTGTAGTACCGACAGAATTAGAGCAACGACAGATTGATCTGTATATAGAAAAACAGGGCGAGAGTGATTTATTTTTTACTTCAAATTTTGTTCCTAACAGGACCGACTCAGCACAATCGGTTATATTTCCTGGAGTTTTACGGATAAATATTCTTCCCAGCAATAAATGGTACATTTATTTATTCCGTAAAGAGCACGTATACGAAGATGTATGGGCAGGGAAACCCGAAAAAATCTATCATTATGATTCCGAAAAGAAAATAGAGTTTCCGTCACCCAGGACATCATTTGAAGCTTGGCGTGAAACGATGAAAGGAAAGTCTATTAAATGGAAAAAAGCGGAGCTTTCTTTTATTGAAAAAGTAGCACAAATAACCCAACAGGCTATTGCGCAACGGGGTGGGGAGATTGCTCAGCTCAATAAAGAGCTCGTAAGATCAAACAATGCCTTAGATACATTTGGCTATACGTTGACTCACGATCTTAAAAACCCTCTTTCCTCGATAAAGCTCGCTGCACAGATGATGTTGATGAAAGATGATCTCCCGAAAGAGACATTACGAAAAATGGCAACGAATATCATGGATGCCACTGGACTGATAACAGAAATGATGGACAAGGTTTATCAACTTACGCAGTCTAATTATGTAGCCTTCAAAACAGAACTGATCGATCCACGAAACAAAATTCTTAATATTCTCGAAAGCTGCAAGCAGCAGTTTGATAGTACAAGGTTGGAATTTGTTTTAGGGGAGACCTGGCCAATTCTCGGGGAAAGAACACTGCTATATCAACTATTTTTAAATCTGATCGGCAACGCGATAAAATACAGCAGTAAAAAAGATCATCCGAGGGTGGAAGTTTATAGTGAAAAACACGGCCATTCAGTTTACTATTACATCAAGGACAATGGTATCGGCATAGATATTCAGGACGACAGTAATATATTTGACATCTTTAAACGCCTGCCGAATTCACAGGGCTTTGAGGGATCGGGGATTGGACTTTCCATCGTCAAACGTATAGCGGATCGTCTCGATGCGAAGGTCACTGTAGAAAGCGATCTCAGTGTGGGTACAACGTTCTGTGTTAAATTTAGAGGTTGATAGATAATGATCTAATTTACAGATCCATTATGGTGTCCAAACCACGTTTTAACCCTTTAAAGGTACCCATTTTGGCAAGGGCAATCTTAATGCCATTCAGATAGGGTGCTACACCAGTTCCAGCTTCATGTTTGATGATTAATTTTTCATCTTCCATACCAAAGATTGTTTCTACACCTAGTACATAGCCCGGCAGTCTTATCGCATGCACTTGAATACCATTGATATTACCACCACGAGTCTCTTTGTTGCCGACGGTATCCTTTATGGGAAATTCAATCTTCGGCGTTTTAATTTTGGAAAGACTATAGGCTAATTCTGCTACTGTGCCGCTTGGCGAGTCTACCTTTCTTTGGGATGCATAATCTATGATTTCAAATTGATCAATATATTGAGCAGCTGTTTCTGCAAATTTCTTTAACAAAACAGCGGTGATCGAAAAATTACCGGCGGCGAGTACGGATACCGCGCTTTCTTTAGCATGTTCTTCAATTTCCTCATAATCCTGATTTGAGAGCCCTGAAGTCCCAATAAGGACATGCCTACCTTTATCTATCGCATTCAGGATGTTCTTCTTGGCAATAAGTGGACTGGTAAAGTCAATTAAAATATCAAAATCAATATCCCCCATTGCATTTTCTATTGTATCAAATAGGGGAATCGGCGACGTCTTTATCTTTAGAATCTCAGCAAGATTTTCTCCTGCATAAGAGCGCGAAAGCCCGCCAACCAATTTATAGTTTGTATCGTCGATTATATTTTTACTTAATTCTTTACCGACCCAGCCTGTTGCTCCTGCAATAAACACCTTTTTCATCATTGTTTTTTTAACTATTAATAACTATAAATAAGCTGTTTTTGTTTCGATAATCACCTAAATGAGGTAATACTTACTTTCATTTTACACAAACAAGAAGGATCTTTAATTTGTTGTTATGAGTAAAGTGTCTTCAATTTTTTAACTATTTGTCCATGATTATGACCGAAAAACAACTTCTACAAATGCTTATCCGAGTTCAGGATGAGCTATGCATTACCATTTCCATCAATACCCATCGCACACATCCTGATAACCTAAGCGATCGAATAAAGATCAAAAATTTTATCGGAGAAGCGATTGATAGACTAACGGATAAGTATGATATGAGGGACGTTGCTGGCCTCATCAAACAATTGGAAAAGATAGCGCAAGAACTCGATATTAATTATAATCTCGAAAGTCTGCATATCTTCGTTTCAGATACAATCGCAGAAGTTTTCAAGTCATCATGGGAGACTAACCAAGAAGGTGTCCATATTAGCAATACATTTGCTGTACGCCCTTTGGTTAAGGAGATTGGGCGTCAAACCAGTTATCTTGTGATGTTGCTTTCGCAAAGTGGCGTTCATCTTTTTCGTGCCTTGAACGGTCGCATTGTTGAGGATATCAGTAGTGAAGAGTTTCCAATTGCCGAAAATCAATTTTACAATACATTTCCCGATAAAAGTAGCGATGCTAAACATCTTGATGACCTCTTAAGGGAATATCTTAATAGAGTAGACAAAGCGCTCCTGCGTTATATTGGGGACACAAAGAGTGTAACACTCGTGTTTTGCACGGAGAATAATTATAGTAAGCTCTTACAGGTTGCGGATAGACCGTCTATCTATTATGGATACTTACCTATAGATTACAATAACATTGAAACACATCAGTTGGAGAGCCGTGCCTGGAATTTTATGAAACAGGAACTGGTACGAAAAAATGAAGACTACTTCAAAGAACTGGAAGAAGCTGTGGGCAAGGGTTTAGTGATCACTGATCTGCAAGAAATTTATCGTGCATGTCAAGATGGCCGTGGGGATATCCTGGTCGTTCAAGAGAGCTTCCATCAAGCCGTAAAGATTCTTTCAGATCAGGATATAGCTATCGTAGACAATCCTATCGGATTGGATACGGTCGACGATATTAGCAGCCTATTGGCCCTATTGATCGACGAAAGGGGAGGGCAAACCGTATATGTTCCCCAAATACCGAATGAGGAATTGCAACCTATTGCTCTTAAGATTAGGTACTAGCCGCGGTTAATTGCACAATGGTAATTAAGATGTCTATTATTCATTGCTAGGTTAATTGTTTCGTGCAAATGTAGATTTATTATAGAAAAAACGAACGACTTCACCCTTTAATTTTCATCGTACTGAATCGCGATTTCAACGAAAAAGGAGGCAAGACAATCATTCCCGCTCGGAGGCTATTAAACTAGTATTTATCTTTGAAGAGTAAATCGGTAATGAAACTTACAATACATGGTAGCAGAGACGATCGAATGAGGCGTTCGAAGAGCATGTGAATCTTGATTAATTTTTATGGAAAATGAATTTTAAATGCATCGTTTAGATAAGTGGTCCGATAGTACATTCTTTATCCCGAAAAAAAATATACCTATTTTATAAAGTAATCGATCAATTTGATTGTGCAAAAGCCTCTCGATTTTCCAAAAATCAGAGGCTTTGTTTTTAGTCTCAGGTCAAAGGTAATCTTTAAAATAACAAGGCCAATTCTGTGGAAAAGGCCTTGTTATTTAAATTGTTCAATCTAAGTGAGTTTTAATCATTTCCATGATCCTCTGTCGCAAATGAAAATTTAACTGATTTTTGCGGATAAGCCTCCATACTCTTACGGCTTGTATTTTTGATAATGGTTTTGATACTAACGCGATCGCCCAATTTATAGTAAGTTTCTACGGTCTGATAATCCAGTAGGTAGGGGCCACAAAAGTAGTTCCCATTATCATCTTTTTCGATGATTCCCTGATAAAGCCCTGTTCTTGTCTCTTTTGGCATGTTAATTTAATTTGAAGAACAAAGGTAGCAAGAGTATTTGGAGAAAGTGATATGAAAGATGAAATTAGGAACATTTTATTAAAAACTGAAAAGATACCTCCCTTAGCCGTTCTACATATAGTATATGTTTTCGTTCCATAGGGCGCGAATGTAAAAGGCGAAGCGCTTATTGGAATAGATGACATGAGGAGGGGAGGATTTTGTAATTAAAACCGGTAACCTATGGATAATGCGGTGCGGATACCAGCAAATGGTCTGCTAGTGCTTAATGTTACACCATCAGCATTCACTTCCTTTTTGATCTTCATGAGATTACTGTCAAATTCCTCCAGCTGTCTCTTTACTTCGCGTTGCTCGTCCGCATTTAATGGGGTTTTCCCCTCGAACTTTCCATTGTTGAAGCCATAACTGGGACCGACAATGCGCCAGTCTAAATAGATGTTTTGTCCAAGCTTCCATTGGTTTCCGACAGCCACACCAGCGGTAAAAGCATTTAAGGTACCCGATATGGGTACTTCGCTGTGATAATTTGATTCGTCAACGGTAATCTTTGTGTGTACACTGTAATTGGCGTATTTAACAAAAGGTGCTATATAGAATCCCTTTAACACTTCTTTATTACTGATGTAGAAACGTACTTCTGGGGTGATGGAAAAAGCCCCTAATTTAGCTTCACCCAAAATATTATTATCATCGTCAAAAGCAGATTCCCAAAGGGATTTAAAGGGTAAATTGGCATTTGGACGATAACTGATCGTTCCATTGATCGATAGATGCTCATTGATCGATCTTTCATACTCCAGTGCAATATTCCCAACAGATAGAGGCCAGAGATTTAATTTGATAAGATTTGATTTTTCTTGTGCTTTTATTCCAGTGATAGTACATATCCCAATTGTAAGCACCGCAAGGTAGTGCAATTTCATCGTAGTTTTTCCAAAATTCAGGTAGCAAAGATATTGGATTATATGATTTAAGAGAAATCTAAGACATCGATATTTTGACTTAAATCCGTAAAACTGGTAGATATTTCAGTAATATATTGGTGTTATCATCCAGTATAACGAAATTTGTGAAGGGCTTTGATTGGAAAAAATGATCAGGGCCACAACTTTTAAACTTAATCACATGAAATCATTATTACTTTTGCCCTTAACGCTGATCATACTTTTCTTATGCGCGGATATTGTTCGTGGACAAGGTAAGGAGTCTATGGTACGTATTTCTGAAATTGAGGTTTATGTTGAACACCTCGAAGAATACAAGACCATTTTAAAAGAGGAGGCTGCTGCATCTATCGCGCTTGAAGAAGGTGTTGTTGCGATTTTTCCAATGTTCAAAAAAGATAATCCAACACAGATACGTATCCTGGAAATCTATCGGGACAAGCAAGCTTACCTTGCCCATTTGAAAACAGCACACTTTTTAAAATATAAGTCTACTACGCTCCATATGGTGAAATTATTGAAGCTCATTGATATGGACGTATTGGATCCAGATACTGCAAAACTTATGTTTACAAAAATGAAAGAATAGGTGTGGAGCTAAATGGGGATTTGACGATCAGTAACATGTAGGATTTAGCGCATATCAAATATTAAATTATATACCGAGGGAGCGCACTCCCTCAGTATAATTGATAAATTAAAGTTTGTTGCCTTCTAAAGTGCTTATACTTTTAGCAGGTATTGTTAAAGAATAGACGCCTGAACTATTCGGACTTATAGCGCCAACGTTACCCCAATGCCCCGAACTGCTTGCGGTTGTTTGGTAATTGTTCAATGCGCCGCTTGCAAAACCTGTAAGGTTGATATCCAATGGAACTGCTGCGGTTCCCGTGTTGGTGACAACTAAGACAAACTTACCTGTTTGTGGATCTTTGTAAGCCGAAATTAATAAGCCATTTCCATTTTGAACCCCTACATTGATTCGCATATACCCTGCTTTGATGAATCTGGAATAATGTCCCATCACATCGTACGTTTTTGGAAATTCCAAGGAACCATCACTCTTTGTACAAATAAGCGCCTCATTATTTTGAAATGCCAGCATACCTAGCCAAAACACATAAGCATTGGCGTTACAATCCGCAAGAAGCTTGTGCATATTAACCGCCAGTTTCAAGCCTCCTTCAATACCATTGTCATAATTGCCGCCATCATCGGAAGCTTCTGTTACCCACATTGGTTTACCTCCAATACTAAAATTCCACATGGAAGGGCTCTGGTTAAATCCACGTTGACCAGTGATGATGCCACTTATCTCTACATAGCCATGCCCGGCGAGAATGTCGACTTTGCTTCTGTCCATGCCCGAAAGGAAATTATCGGCAGTTCCCCAGGCCGCATTCTCAGAAGATATGATCTTAGTGGATTGAAGACCCGCGCTGTTTAATTCGGGACGGAGGTTGTTGGTAATAAACTGTCCCAGATGTGAAGAGTCCCAATAAGAAGCATCCCAGTCTGAAAAAACATTTTCAGGCTCATTTGAAGGAGAAATAGCATTGATTGTAATTCCCTCGTTCTGAAACGATTTTACAAATCCAGTCAGATAGCGAGCAAAAGCTGTTGAAGAAGTATTAAAATTAAGCCCATTAAACCATTTCGCGGAAATACTACTCGTATTGGTCTTCATGTATAATGGCGGAGTCCAGGTACTTGCCATAACGAAGGGAACTTCATAGCGTTCTTTCGCTTTCTTGATGATCCAGACCTGCCCAAGCTGTTCTTTTTCGTCTGCTGTCAAATTCTGATATGTTGCACTATTGGGATCCACGTCAATCGAAACTCCTGCAGGTTTAATGGTGACGACCTTGGTCTGTTGGTTAAAAGGGTAGGTATGAAGTACCTTGCCACGAAGGATATTCAATTTCAACCCACTGCCTCCCCATAAATAATCGAGGATACTATCTCTTTTTGCGGATTCAAAGAATGGAACAATCCGACCGCCGAATGCACCAAATCCATCAATTTTTTGATAGGTTTGATCCCAATTCAATGTTGCAATTGTAGCTCCAGCTTGCGCAGATACTGCAGCTTTTTTGTTAAGTTGTGCCTCTGGACTCTCAAGAGTCAATGAATTTTTTTGGCAACTAAAAATAGAAAATGTGGAAACTACGGCCAAAACAGTATAAAGTCTGCTCCAGCGACTGGTTAATTTTAACATAACTTAGTTTTTAAGATTTGTGAATGAATCATTAATTTAATTGTGCTTGGTTTTTCAAGCGGTTCTCATCGTCGTTGTTTTGTTTGCCTCCTTTCTTTGGTTAAAAAATAAACATTCACCGATTTCCACATTGGTTAGTTTCTGAAAATTAATAATATTTTGGGAGAATTTATTATTACTTCTATTATTTTAATTTTATTTTTTATTGATTTAAAAATAAACACATATTTTTTTAATGATGACTTAATTTTACCCCTTCTTTTCAGCCGAAGATGAAGATCAAGCTTGTCATTGATTACGCATTAAAAACTGATGTCTGATGGCATTTTCAATTTCACCAACCTTATGTTGATCCACAGTATCGTTGACAATAATGATGATGCCATAATCGTCTGTAGGATACAGCACACATAAGGTATTGTAGCCTATTTTAGTATGCCCATCGTGATAGAAATAGCGAGCACCACGTTCATCACGATTGATCATCCAACCTAGCCCCATACCAAATCCATCGTCTTTTCCATAAGTCAGTTGATGTGTTAGAAGAAGGGCTTTATCGTTTAATTTGAGATTGGCTTCGATGTAGGTCAACATATCATTGATCGTTGAATTCATTGTAGGACCAAAGTAAAATCCCCTCAAATTGGCAAATGGAACTGGCTGCCCTTTATTATCATGGCCCTGCACGATATCGTTTTTTTGCAACTCATTCAAGTAGGGGACTGTATGGTACATGCCAAGATGCCCCTTCAGATACGCGCTGATAAGATGTTCATAGGAATTCTTATAGCTATTTTCCAACAGCGCAATAAGTACCATTACAGCCATGCTATTGTAACTGAATTTTGTACCTGGAATACTGTCCAGCGTGACTTTCCTCAGGTCGTCAAATAGGTTGTCGCGACTATAATTTCCAAGGTAGTCTACCTGTTCTGGAATAGCGAGCCCCTTTAAACTATCGACAACTTTGGTAGAAAGCAATCTGAAAGTCTTTGGAAGCGCGGAAGTATGATTTGCAAGATGTTTAACGAGGATTCCATGGCCATTGTATTGCAAATTGGGATAGTTTCCGGGCAAGTATTTACGGATATCATCATCGAGGTTGATTTTCTTCTCAATGACCGCTTGTGCAAGTAAAGCGGCTACAAAGGTTTTCGCTACCGATCCAATGTTGTAATAGTTATTGGCGTTTGGTAACTTTTCTTTACTGTAGTAGTAGGTTGTTTTGGACCCTTTATTATAGATTCCAATAGACACACTAAACGTATTGTTGTTGGAAAGATAATCGACAACGCAACGGTTTACAATCGTATCAAGTTGATTTTTTAGTTTATGGTCCGTTTTTATGGGTTCAAGATACTGTCCTTTTGATGAAAGGCTATTGATGAGCAACAAAGTGCTCAAAAGGATTGATAAGGGGTTGGATAGTAAATTCATAAACAGGTTTATCATTCTTGAAGTTTGAATTTATCGTCGTTAGTTGGAAAAGCCTTCAGGTTACCTACAAACCCAAGGCGGGGGATCAGCTATTTATAATAAGGTGTTACTGAAAGGTACGAATTGTTAATGTAAATACGACAAGGTTGAGTTTAAAAGGGACGACAGTTCTTAATGAAGTATTGTCCCTTTTAATGGATGTAAATTCAGAGTAATTTACTGTAAATATGTCTGTTAAGGTAGCGTTGTTAAATTTATTGAAGGCGCTGTGCCAGAACCTGGTTGTGTGAACTTCGTTCCGGGATTTACGACGGTATTGAAAAAACCGCCATTTTTCAGGAAGAAGCTATTTCCGGCTGTTCCGCCAATAGCATCTATACGCTGGTTGTTTGAATAGGTCGCATCAACTGTAAAGGTACTTTCCACAACTTTCAGCCAAGTTCCAGTAGCTGTACGAACCCATTGATTACTATATTCTGCAAAACGGCCAAGGAAGCCGTTGTCGGCATTGAAGTTTTCGAGGAAGCTATGAAAGCCAGTTAAATAGGTGTTTGTTTTGGGACGTTTCCAGCTTGCAATGAGTATCCAATTATTGGTCGAAGGATCATTAAACCATGCCGTAAAATCAGTACTTCCATTGTTATCAGGTTCTCCCTTTAATAAAAATTTATAGGTAGTGGCGGCAGTCCAGTTATACTTGAGGTAGCTTTGTCCACCAGAACCTTCGCCACCAAACTCACCTGTTGTCGTATTTGTCCCTTTTCTATTTAATGTGATGCGATCCTCTGCCGGTATTTGAGACGGGTTATCGGTGCTATATGGACTCCAAACAGAAAATAGTATTCTGCGCTCTGTCGCTGAATTGACCTGCATACCGAAATATCCTTGGCCGAACCCATTTGCCATAAAGTAAGAACCTATTTTATCTTCTCCTGCAGGTACTTTCAGCTCGCTATAATAATAGGATACTTGCTGATTTGTTGGAATGGTATAACTCAAATGGCAGGATGGGCCCCGTCGCGACCAATAGTAAGTATTATCTACATTATTGTCACTATAAATTACAGTGCCATTTGTTGCCGAACTGTCTAAAATCAAGTGTGATACATCTGCAAAATAACCGCCTGATTTGGTCACACCTTGAAGATCCATTTTTATATATCCCGCCGTATTTAGCGAATAGGTACCGACCGTGTAATCCTGTAATGTTCCACCCTTAAGTTTGATTTGTTTGCTCACACCGTTGATTGTTAACTTCACCGTACTACTATCGCCTGAAGGTAACACTTTAGCCCTTATTTTAACACGTAAAGCGCCCGCTTGGGGGACCTTAGCATAGGTACTGATCACGCTATTGGCATAGGTCCAGTTTGCCAATCCATTGCTATTGATGACTTCTACTGCACCGGAAGGTGCCGAAGTAACAAAAGCATTGCCACCTAAGGGAACTTCGTATCCGCTTATACCAGGGGATGCGGCACGTAGCGATAATTTCTCGTCTAAATTTGTTTGTACCTCGCTTTTTTGGCAAGAAAGAAAGCTTGCCAATACTGTGCAGAGCAGTAGCGTAATTTTGGGATATCTCATAATTTAAATTTAATTGTTCTCCCTAATTTTATAAATACAATTAAATTAAACGAAAACTATGCAATGCAATCGTTTGTGTGAATTGCTCTTGTAACAAAAGAGATACTTTAAGTAATAGTCATTATCCATCTAACGAACTGTTGTTCTGCCTGTTTACATTGCAGTATGATATCATGGAGGAATTTACTTGGCGGGGCTATTTGAATGATAGTCTAGGTGAAATAAAATGGCCCATTAAAAGTGTGATAACGGGAATATTTTGGGCGATTTGGCATCTTTTAATTTTTGATAATTTTAGCCAATTTAGTGGCTTTGCCGGATTTGTGCTTTTGTGTATTGTCTTTTCATTTGTATTGACTTTCTCCACCATAAGAACCAATTCAATTATAGCTCCAGCTACTTTACACGCACTGTTGGGGAAGACAAATTTAGTCACCCTCTTATTATTTATACTGTTTATTATTTTATTACTCTTTTGGAATAAGAAATTCAAGGGATCAACCAGCGATGCCGAACTCAAATCGTAGGAAATCGCTGGAGGACCATTGTTGCTCCCTAGGCCATTTAAACTATTCGGACAGGGTATCGGCATGTCGATGCATAAGCTTCCAGGTACCTTGCTCTTTTCTGAAGATTTCGGTGATTCGGAGATTGAAAATCACCATGGTATCTTGCCCTTTTACGTTGACGGACGAACGTTGTATACCCGTCCAATAGGCTAGCGTATCACTTGCATCTTGATGGATCACCTCAAAGTTGTTTTGCGCATCCGGGAGGAAATTGGAAGCTCCTTTTTGGTTAAAATCATTGACCCTTAATACCCCAGAAATATATATTCCATTGGGCGGAAAAATTGTTGCAGGCTCATTTGAGACAGAAATATCTTTTAGGGAATCAAAATGACCCTCCACAAAATCTGTTGAGGCTTTTAAACGGATAGCCATAAATTTTTCGAAATCCAAGAGTGCATTATTGGCTGTTTTCATATCTTTTATCTTTGTTTAATTGATACAAAGTTCCCAAAATGAAATTATTTTAACCTGTGACAATTGTCACATAATGTCAGGTGTTTAATCTTCTTCGACGAATCCGGCTTAAGGTTTCTCGAGCTACTCCCAAAAAAGAAGCCAATTGAGAAAGTGGTACACGTTGTAAAATTTCCGGATATTTGTTTTCTAGATAAGACAGACGTTCGGCAGCCGAATAGAGTTTAAATAGCTTAGCAAACTCTTCCTGGCGTGAAGCAAACTGCCTGATACAATGCCGTCCCAACCTTTCTATTTCTATAGCCTGTGCAGCAAGTTCAAATAGTGTCGACTTATCAAAAATAGTGGTCCTTAAGTCCTCACAGGCAACGATGTTAAATTCGGATTTTTGCCCGCTGCCAAAACTTTGAATATTGGTAGCGATATCGTTTTCAAAGAAAAATCCTGTGTTTTTGACAGTTCCATCAATAACATAATAACTTCTACAATAGCCTTTGTCGATAAAAAAGAGCGAATTGCAAACTTTACCCTGTTCCAGCAGTAAATCATTTTTTTTGAAGTTACGCAATGTCAATGCTGGTTGCAGCAAGTGCCAGCTATCCGTCGAAAAGTCAACCAGTGCGTGAATATAATTGCGAAGATTGTCCACGATTAAATGGTTTCCTCGTCGTAGTGACGCATAATGTAATAAAAATAGTCTATCATCTTCAAGTAGTTTTCAATGCTGATGTATTCATTGGTACTATGCATACTCTGCTGTTCAGCGTGATTAATTTTAATAGGCATAAAGCGATAAATATGATCACTGAGATTTTGGTATTTGATAGCGTCGGTTCCGCCAACGGTCAGGTAAGGCGTAACGATAAGATCAGGGTATAGCCTGCGGATAGAAGCTTCCATCATCGTATAGGCTTTAACGTCTGTTGGTGAGACTTTGGATGCTTCTCGGGCATTGTCGACCTGTTCGATTTCAACATCAAACCCGCTTGTAACCTGCTGGACATGATCCCGAACTTCCTGCAGGGTGTTTTCAGGCAGTAGCCTAAAATTGACGACAAATTCAACTTCAGGTGAAAGTACATTGGGGGCATCGCTGCCTTTCATCATCGTTAGTGCCGTAGTTGTTCGCACGAGGGCATTAGTCGAGTGGTTTTTCGTTAGTTGAGCCAGAAGTAAAGGTTCCATAATCCAGCGATTAGCGATCGCAAAACGGGAGACAAAAGGCATGCTACCACCAACCTGTTGAAAGAAGTTTTGGATAATAGGGCTGATCTGTGCTTTCATCTGGTGATTTTCTAAGCGCTGCATGATGACTGCCGCTTTACCAATTGCACTCGTTGTTGGCGGCATCGAAGAGTGCCCACCAAGACCTTTGACCTTAATTTTCAGGGATAAAAATCCCTTCTCTGCGCAACCGATTAATGCTACATCGGAGCTGATTCCCTTGACCGAGCCCTTTTCCAGAATGAGTCCACCCTCGTCATAAACGGCTTCGAATTTAAGGCCTTTTTCTTTGAAGTAGTCTGCTATTTTAGCTGCGCCGCGTACGCCACCAACTTCTTCATCAAAACCAAAAGCGAGGTAGATATCCCGCTTGGGCTGTACCTGTTCTCGAACCAACTGTTCCGTAGCTTCAAGTAAGGAGAAGAGCATACCTTTCATATCTAAGCTTCCGCGGCCATAAATGCGACCGTTGGCTACTGCCCCCGAAAAAGGTGCATAGTCCCATTCTTCGGCTATTTCACTAACGGGCGGTATTGCCTGGTCTCTAGGCTGAAATAGCGTTGAATCGTTATTTTTTATGGCAGCTGAACCGGGAGGAACCACATCCATATGCGAAAGAAAGAGTAGCGGAAGCAAGCTATTGTCGCTTCCCTTGAGTCGAATGACCAGCGCGTGGCCATTGACCGTATAGGTTTCCAGGGAGCGATAGATCAGTGGAAAATTGTGCCTGATGTAACTATTAAGTTCTTCAAAAGGAACATGGTTAAATAATGTCGAGTCGCCAATAGAGATTGTGGCTATTTTGATGCCACCGGCAAATCGGGCAACAATGCTATCATTGATCGCTGGCTGCACAGGCGCTGCAGCCAATTTTTTGACACGCGCAAACGGGTAAGTCAGCGTTCTAATTAAAAGCCCAATGATAAATAGGATAAGTAAGACAAAAAGGATTAAGAGAATTTTCTTCATAACAAACCTCATATTAACATAAGAACTTACCTTACATACGCTCGTAAAAACCTGTCCAGCGTATATCCTGTTGTTTCTAGTAGAACACGAAAGCCCTTCGTTTGTTTCTTATTTTTCCGTTAAATGTGCAATAGCTCAAATTCTTGTTGAACCGTTTCTTGCCCATTGACGATAATTGAAATTTTATGTTTCCCTGCATAAAATTTCCGGGTAGTAATCAATTTAAAAGACTGCTTTCGCTCGATACGGTTTATTTCAGTTCCCTGATAGATTCGTTCACTAATTTTAAATACCTTTCGAGATAGCTGACCATTTGACTTTTGATAATATAACCCATACTCCAAACGTAGTGATCTGGGGGCGCTGCTTCCATTCTCAATTTCAAAGGAAAAAATAAGGTGTTCACCTATTTTAACTGCTGGTGTATGGATACTGAGATTCCTAAGATGAAAATCGCTACTATCCAGTCCATAAAAGCTTAGAATTGCTGGATGTCCTTGTTTGAGTAAGGTGCGGCAGCCATGCTTGATGATGGCATCTGTATTTTTACTGATGCCATTCCACTGCTGGGCAATGGTTAGAACGAGATGGGGATGATCTTTGGCGATATCGTTGAGATTGTTGGCCACACTTCTTCTGACACTCTCGGATGGGTCATTATGGAGGTTTTGGAGGATAGACAGGATAGGGGAAGGGTCGTTTTTCAACGATGGAATTGCCATCGCTCAGGGGAGTCGGGGTCTAGATCCTTCACTTGCAAGGCGTCTAACCTGAGGATGTGGGCTTTTGGACCATCTTTCCATTTCCGCGATCATACGAGATCCATAGTCGATAATAAATGGACGAACGGCAAATTCGCAGGTTATGAATCTCGTGACGATTTCAAATGACTGCACAGCTGTTTCAAAATCTTCGATACCGTAAGTTTCGATATAGTCCGGAAAAATAACATATTCAAGGCCTCCCGGATGCTTGGTTTCCAGGAGATGTTCCACAACTTGTGTTAGCAAAGTCGCTGCTTCGGAAAAGGATGCCGGCATAAATTCGTGCAGGGCCGCTGTGCTGTGTTTTGTACGCTGTTTCCATTCCATTTCATGAAAACTGCCTGAAAAAACGCGTTTGATAAACTGTTCTCTGTTAAAACTGTTGTCAACGCGGTGGAACTGATCGGCAATAAACTGATAAAATTCCGGTGTATATATATCTTTAATTAGGGCCATGAGTTGAAAAATAGCTGTTAAATATCGATTAAGGAAGACAAGATACTATTTTTTAGACGTTAGTATCTTGTCATGTGAGTGGATTAGTTTGTGGTTTCTACACCAAATTTTTTGATCGCCTCAGGGCTCAGCGGAGTAAAAAAGTTAAGCATGTTACCATCGGGATCACAAAAAAGCAATGAGCGATTACCCCAAGGCATTGTTGTCGGTTCCTGAATGATTTTTGAAGCACTATTTTTGATCCGAATATATTCATGATCTACATTTTCCACTAAAAATTCAATAATAATTGGGGCCATGCTGCCAAAGATAGTGGGGCTGTCACTAAACATTTGCATCGTGCGAGTACTTCCTATAGCTAGGGTAATCGAACTGGTGGAAAGCTCGGCAAAATCTGGTGTAAACCATTGTGCGGTGAGCCCCAGGATTTCTTCATAGAATCTGACGGACTGCTGAATGTCATTTGCAATCAGTCGAATAGATGTTAGTTTCATGCTGATATAAATTTATTGATGACAAAGTTAAAAGGGCTATTGACAATAGTCTGTCAATAGCCCGATTGAAACTGTCCATAAATTTACTTATCCTGGCTAGATTAGTACGTCGTCAATAATTCCAAACTCTTTTGCTTCTGCAGCAACCATCCAGTGATCCCGGTCGCTGACATCATGTACGCGTTGATAGCTCTGTCCACTGTGTTTGGCAATAATATCATACAGCTCTTTCTTGATTTTCAGCACTTGATTGGCTGTAATTTCGATGTCCGAAGCCTGGCCTTGAACACCGCCAAGTGGCTGATGAAGCATCACCCGTGCGTGTTCCAGTGCGCTACGTTTGCCGGCAGCACCGCCGCAGAGTAATATCGCACCAAAGGAGAGCGCCATACCGGTACAGATCGTTGCAACATCCGGACTGATCAATTGCATTGTATCATAAATACCTAATCCGGCATAAACTTCGCCTCCGGGTGAGTTGATATACAGTTGTATATCTTTTTTGGGGTCAACAGATTGAAGGAATAGCAGCTGGGCTTGTACGATATTGGCGATGTTGGATTCTACAGGAGCACCCATAAAGATAATACGGTCAATCATCAATCTGGAAAATACGTCCATTTGTGATACACGCAGTTCGCGTTCTTCGGTGATATATGGCGTCATGGCCAACGGAATGCGTGACTGCTCGATGCCTGAAATATAATGATCCACCAGATCTTTTTGGACATAACAATGCCCTACCGCAAATTTACGGAACTCATTTTTGTCAATCGTCATGATGTTAGGAATTTAGGATTTGCTAAATAGCTTTATTATTTTTTTTCTAAAAGAGACATGTTCAGGATGTGTAAATAATGCCTGCGTTATAGCTTCAATTTCCATTTTCACTTGTTTGCGGCCGAATTGCCGAATAGCTGCATAAGCTTTTTGTTGCGCAATAATCTTTTGTGCCAATTCCTCGTCCAACACCAATTTCGCTTCAAAAAGCAGTGCATCTTCCGGCTCAGCTATTCCAAAGATATAAGCTTCTATCTGCCGGGTTTCATTCCATGAAGTCATCATAAACCAGGGATTTTTGTTTAACGGATTCTCTAACTTTCTCCAGGCATTTAAATTTCTGTACAGTGGCACTCCTTGCTCCCGAATAGCCATATTCATCTGCAATTTCCTGCAGTGACATTTGATCATAATAGAAGCTTTTCAAGAGTTCTAAACATTTACGCCCAGCAGTCTCCAAAAAACGGATCAGCCTTGCGCTAGAAGGAGACTCTTCCGTTGTCAAAGCAACATCTACTTGATCTAGGGGAAGGTTTGGACTGGATTGACCATACCGTTTTAACCATAGATTTTTGGCTGTTCCAACCAAATAGCCAATATCGTTGTTTAGTGGTGTCGCTGTTAAAAGAATCTTTTCATAATACACAAGCAAAGCGTCCTGAAATACATCTTTGGCTTCATCCAAATTACCGCCCATGCGACTGATATACTTAGCCACGATGGGAAATGTACTTTTATACAAGTTCATAAAGAGTACCTGTCGGTCTATTGTTCGATTTGAATTGATCAATTGTTGCATAGCAATATCATTTATAGACATGTACCAATTTAGTGAAAAGTATCACCTTTTATTTGAAAAATTAGTTAAACAAAAATGCTTCCCTTTTTTGGGGAAGCATTCATTCGCTTATCAGAGTTAGCTTATTCCAGTTTAAGTTTCTACTGCTCAAGGTTATTTTTTTAAATCCAGTTCCATCTGGATATTACATCGTTGATAAGGACTTGGATAGCCGCTAATCTTTTGGAACCCCAACTTGTAATAGAGATTGATTGCAGGTTTCAAAATGGTGTTGCTCTCGAGAAACAGTTTTGATGCCCCTAAGGTTTTTGCTTCTTCAATAATTGCTCTTCCCAAAAGATAGCCTATACTTTTGCCTTGCACTGTTGGAGATACCGCCATTTTTGCCAATTCATAGTCAAAATCGGGATGATTCATTTTAATAAGTGAGCATACACCTACAGGTTCATCGTTATAAAGAGCAACCATAATTTTACCCCCTTTTGCCAAAATATATTCCTCGGGATTGTCAAGTGCTTTATGGTCAGTTTCTTCCATTTCAAAATAGGTGGAAATCCATTCCTCATTCAAAGACTTAAATGCCAGGCGGTATGTTGGATCATATGGAACAATGTCGACATCCTTACTTTCACGCATTTTCTTTTGTTCCTGAACGCGTTTCAATAAGGATTTTTGTTCAAGAAGAAATTCCCATTCAGCTAAAGCTTCCCATAGATTGTGCGTGGCTTCTTCGATAATTCTATCAATGGCGCGATCGATATCGATGCATTGAATTTTCATTCTTTCCCAAAGCATTTTTCCTTTATTGGTCAATCCAACCATATTTCGCCGTTTATCCACAGAGCGAAGGTTATCCTCTACAAGACCTACGTTGATCATTTCTTTAACGATTTTAGTGACTGATGGCTGGGAGTGGCCAATCTCTGTTGCTATATCGGTAATTGTTTTTGAATCACCCTCAGACAGGATAAAGAAAACGGGAAACCACTTGGGCGCAAAATCAATCTGATAAAGCTCATGTAATCGGGCGGCCTCTTCTGTGATATTTGAGGCCATGTAGCGCAATCTGCTGCCTAATGCTATTTTTCCTGTTTTTTCAAATAGTTCCATCGTATTATAAGTAATTATATAACCAGTTATGCAAATGTAGGAAAATAATTTAAATGCTGTAAAATTTAAATTTTAAAATTCTACTGAAATAAAAATATATCGTTGCTTTTTTCGTTATATTTCAATAATTTCAAAGCATAAAAAACCAGAACCCCTTAAAATAGACCGAAGGACATGAACGAGTTAGAAACTTATTTCCGAAATAATGATGCGAAGCTAATCAATAAATGGATGCATTATTTCGATGTATACGACAGGCATTTTAGTCGTTTCAAAGGCAAAGAGATCGTGGTGTTGGAAGTTGGGGTTTTTCAGGGCGGAAGTCTTCAGATGTGGAAGAACTATTTTGGTGATCGTGCGAAAATTTACGGTATCGACATCAATCCGCACTGTAAGGAACTCGAAGAAGAGAATGTAGAGATATTTATTGGTTCACAGTCGGACCGGAAGTTCCTGCGGCAGGTAAAGGAATCTATTCCGCCGATCGATATATTGATCGATGATGGTGGCCATACGATGATACAACAGATTGTGACATTTGAGGAGCTTTTTGATCATGTGAAAGATAATGGCGTTTACCTTTGTGAAGATTTACATACATCTTATCAGGTATTTTACGGTGGTGGCCATAAAAGGAACGGTACTTTTATTGAATACAGTAAAAATTTTATTGATTACATCAATGCTTACCATTCCGAACAACGTGGATTGAAGGTCAATGGATTTACACGTTCGGTAAGTTCCCTGCATTACTATGACAGCATCTTGGTCGTGGAGAAGCATCGAAGGGATGAAGCACCGATACATATGAAGACAGGGGCGGCGACAGTGAAAGATTTCAATGCGGCTCCCACAGGATTCGATGGATTAAAATGGAAGATTAAGAAACCTGCTTTGACCATGATCAACAAGTTGCTCCGTTTCTTCCGTATTGGCGGGTTTATGTGGCGTTAAATTGTTCATCTTATATTTCCTCTTTCTTCAGGATATTAGCTTGAGGGATAGATTTTTATGTAAGACTATAAGCCAACTCGCACGGGATAATTTTTGGTGAGAGTTGGCTTATAACTGGTCTGGGGCTGAATAAGGAAAGAAGTCTCTGATTAGACACCCTATACTTCAAAGTCTGTTCTGCCAAAAGGGGGCTTCGTGCCAACGCTGTTCTTTTTTATAAAAAAAGGCTTTGGTTTCGATATATTGACGATAAATTGCATTGATGTTTTCCTGATAATTTGAGAAGGTCCTTTCGTGGCCTAGATCTGCATCGATAATCGCTTTGGCAGCATTGCATGCAGAATTTATGGCGAAACCAATGCCCATAGAGGAAATTGGATCAAATGATGCTATTGCATCGCCAACTGCTACAAAGTTGTTTTTCGAAAGCACGTTGGAAATCTGCGAAAAAGCATTTCTTACCCAAGGTTTTCCTTGACTCTCAGCAGGGGCTATTTTATGTTTAATGTATTTCGTTTTTGATAGCATGTCGTTCCAATTTTCTATTTTTTCAAGTCTTTTTTTTCGAATAATAGCAGCATCTGAAAAGAATGTAAGCGTCATTTTTTGATTGGGTAAGGTCGCGCAATACCACCACCCATCTTCGACGGCTTCGATAAGAATATCTTGTTTGACCTGTTGTGATGCTTTAACGTGCAAAAATTTTCCAATTGCGGTTAGTTCGTCGTATCGTTTTGATTCAATGCCTAATTTTCGACCGACACTTCCTGACCTCCCGGTAGCGTCGATCAAATATTTTGCCCGTACTGTAAAGTTTCCCTTTATGTCATGTTTTAACTTCACCGTCCAATAATTCTTGTCGTCCTGTTCAAAATTCAGACATTTCGTCCTTGGGAAGATGAGTGCACCTCTTGCAGCAACTTTTTTCAGTAAGAGATAATCAAATTCTTCTCTATTTAACTGAAAATTTTCGCTGTCGGTATTAAAAATAGAATCTCTAACGACCATTTTGTCGCTGCCCCAGGCTGCAATATTGCTGTAGCCTTGTATAAAATGATCGGGACTGAGATTGTCTTTTTCAATGCCTATATAGTCAAGTAGGTCAAAAATACTTGAATTGACCTGTTCCCCGATTTTTATTGTTTCTAAATTCGTCTCCTCAACAATAACGACCTTTAGGTTCGAATATTTGAGTAAACTTAAAGCGGCGGAGGTCCCTGCGGGGCCTCCACCGACTATGAGTACATGAGTTTCAAAAAAATGTTGCATTATTTATCTTCGGTTTCGTGTTCCAGAGCGAGGCAATGGCATGCGTTCTGCCGCGAGCTCAATCTTTTTGAATCCAACTTCTTCCAGGTGTTCCATCAATAGCCGCCCTTTGTCACTTCTTTGCGTGATAACATGTGCTTGCTCCTCGATATAAAAAACAGGAATTGAAGTTTCTTGATCCTCCATATTACCGCTTATCTGACTCACTGGCACATTGTCATACGTAAATATTTCGTTGTTTCTTTCCGTTTCAACAAAAAATGGGAATCCTGTGCTATGGGAGTTTTTATCTCTGATGAAGCCTAATGCATACCAATACTGAACCATCTGTGTAAAGCTATTTATTCCGCGGGCATAATTCATTTGCTGGCCTGCAGGCACGTTTGTTGCCTGCTGTCCCTCAGCGGTGAACTCGCCGACCAAAACATCCCAGGGGCTTTGAGGCGGCCACCAATACGTGTAGTAAGTAGGAGGCAGCGGGGCTGCTGGGGAGCCGGCTTTATTCACTGAAGGATCCGTGAAATTGATTAATTGGATCGTACATTGGAAGAAGTCTGCCTGCCATGGACAAGCCATTCTTTTTGTCAGGTCACCCGGTTCACAGCCGCCGCCTTCGCATTCATCACGTGAAGGTGTTAGGCCCGATGTTGCATATTGTGACTCGTTTCCATACTGTAAAATTTGGTAAGGGGCAGCGTAGATAATTGGATTTTGCAGACTCCAGGTAACTTCAATTCCAGGGCACATTGGCAAACCTACACAGTTGCCCACACTTGCTGTATCCATTGGATTTATAGGATATTGCTCATAATTTGGATCGTTTACGAAATTACCATTAGCCCATTGTTGCATCAAGAATAGCTGTGTTTGGTCCAAAGCCAAGAATTTCATGATATTGATGTTGCTTACGGAATTGCTGCCGGAATTCATTGGCATCATAGGGAATATATCGGTCCCATTTTCTTTTAGTAATTGCTCCTGTGGTAAATATTCAGGTGACGGTGGTTGACCATCATTTTGCCTGAAGTATGAAAAATAATTTTGTCTATTTTGCCAGTTTGCTTGAGAATTATCGGTAAAATCAAAGATATTGCTGGTAAAGGCCATCATGGACTGTACATTAGATACCCACTGATAGCGCCCTATTCGGTTGATAATTGGCAAAATGTCCCGTTGAAAATTCGCCACGTAGCTCGAGTTATAGTAGCCATTGCTGTACATGCCTGGGACTAAATTGAAATTTCTTATAGCGACGTCAAACATAGTATCGCTTAAGTTAGAGATATTTACAATTTCCGGTGCAAAATCAGGGGATCCGATTACCACCCAAGCCGTTAAGTAAGAGGAACTTCCGTCATTAAATGTTACGGTGCAATAGACTGCCCCGTCAGAAATATCATCGTGCCAGGTACTTGATCCCCCATAACTGGTCAATGGAAGATCGCCACCGGCATTTCCAAAACCACCCAATACGACGAGCCTACCAGCGTTATCTGTAAGGAGGTCTCCCAAGGTAGTTACCGGCACGCCATAGTGGACATGGTCCGGTGGATATTGGGCAGGATAGCCTACGGGGACATTATTCTTATCGAAACCGATTGAATTAGCTCTTCCTGAAATACTTCTAGGTCCGGGATCTATAATTAGCTTGCTTCTATCTGGTGCGTCTGGATTTCTGAACTGAACATCCCAGCTTTGATAGCTGTTTTGTGGACCATACAGCAAATTTCCCTTTAACTCACTATACTGATACCAAGCTGCTTTTTTGTTCGCCAAATGCACTGTCCACTCAATGGATTGTACACCAGGGCTATCGAGCGTGATTTCTTCGCCATAATCAGTAAGGATTGTAAATGGCTGGCCTTGTCGTTTGATCAGACCTTTCGCATCTTTGAAATCTGTAATGGGACCCAGGGAATTTCCGTTGCTGTCCGCATCAAAAGGAAGGCCTCCGATCGTTGTCGGAGATAAACAGATATCGGTAGTACTGTTCCCGAGACGGGCAACACCTACAGATGGATGAATTGATAAATTCATGGTTTATTTGTTTGGTTTTTCCTACTCTATTAATGGCTTTTCGGTTCCGCCATATTGAAATAATAATTGAATTGCGAAAAAACAATGCCTGTAATGGTGAGTAATAGTTTATAAGGATAAAAATATGCTATTATAAATTTAAATAATATTTTTAATATATGTATGTTATTTTATTATTAATTTAAATAAAATCTATTTTAGCTGATTTTAGGTATTTATAAGATATTTATTTATTGTATTACATTTTATTTGAACAGTGCCAACCGCCTTTTCTTTCGGTTTTTTGTAATTTTGTGTGTTGTTAAAATTCTTATAATTAGTTTTTTATATTTATTTTATGCTCTTTTTAAGCAGTCTATATTTACAAATTTATATTGCGAGTCCATAGTTCGCTGTGTAAAGCGGATGGAACAATGAAGTAATTAATTTTTTTCCTCTGTTGAAAACATTAAAGAACTTAGCGTAGCTTCGTCTGTGTTTAATCAGCTTTATTTAAATAGGGATTTGACAGCGGGTGATTGTGGCTGTAATATTGATTTCATCCAAAATAGGGGTGTAAAATGGTAAAATGAATTGTCTGTTTTTAGCGCCTTTTGACGTTTTTTTTAATTTTTTTCAAAATGTTCTTAAGAATTTAGTCAGCGCTAACCGGATACATCGAACAGATTGTTTTTCAATAAGTATATGTAGGAATAGTAATTTTAGCGTTTAAACTTTATAGATAGCAGACAATATTATTTCTTTACTTTCCGAAATGAAAAATATGTGCCCTGAAAAATCATAAAATAGTTGAATTTGTAAACTAAAGGAATGATTTTGATAACGTGCTTTACATTTCAATAGGTTAAATTTGTGATATCAAAATAGGAATAACAATCATAACACACTTACCTTGCTTCGGTTTCCAAGAATCCGTCAAGTTCCACCGGAGCGGGTAAGTTTCTTTTGATTCCCACAGATTCCATTGCTATAGTCGAAAACTACCCTGCATCTACCTTTAAGATTATCAATATGCTAATTGCTCTTGGGACAAAAACGATAGATGATAAAAATACTATCGTTAAATGGCCGGGAACTATAATTTGGTTTATTCCTTGCACGATTTAAATTTTTACTTATACTATTTGTTGAATTAGAATAAAAAACAATAGAAACTGAATTCAATTCAATTTTATTGTTTTGAAGATTGGACAGATGAAAAAATACTAGCCTAGCTGATAAATAAATTTGTAAACAAATGGAATGATTAAGGTAATAAAAAGAAAGGACTAATGAATTAGCTTTGTTTTTATTACGATATGGCAAAATTAATAGCTATAAGATTTAATTTGCATAGCTCCGGTTTCCAAAGAATCCGTCAAATAGGCTGCTAAAAATCCCATCGTGCCTGTATGAGTTGGATTTGGCCAAGGGGAATAATTTAAAATACAATAAGAGTAAAATAGCACTAACGTATGGGAATATTTGAGATTACATTAACAAAATATGGCGAATAGCAGTTTCAATTAATCGCAGACAATGGACAGGTAATTTTAAACAGTGAATGTTATATAACTAAAGAAAATTGTTTAAATAGCATTGCTTCCATCCGTAGAAATGCAAAAGATGATACTAAAATTAAGTGTAGAGCCATTAGTGGAAAACTCTATTTTGAGTTAACAGGGGATAATGGTCAAATCATAGGTAGTGGCCTAAAATATGAAAGCTTGGCCAGTTTAACAAATGCAATTGAATTCGTCAGATCATTTTCTGAAACAGCATTAATCAATGACCGGACTCTTTAGTCATGTGTTTAATGATCTTAGGATAGTATTTAATGTCCAATAATGTAACCCTTGATTTTTCCCAAAAGATTTACTTACAAAAATTTACAACATGAATCGTAAAGGTCAGTTTAGTTTTTTTTCGAATAGATTAGATTAATAAGGACTTACAAGAAAACAAAAAAGGCAGATCATTTGATCTGCCTTTTGGGTAAGTAATCGGGCTCGAACCGACGACCCCTAGAACCACAATCTAGTGCTCTAACCAACTGAGCTATACCTACCGTGATTTTGATGTCACAAAAGTAGTATTATAGCTAATATGTTCCAAATGTTTTTTAAACTTTTTGACTAAACAATTGTCTATCAAAAGGTATAATTTCCAAGCATGCCCGTTTAGGGACCCTGGAGAATAATATCTAGGTAATATTTTCAGGTTAAATGCCTAAAAAAGCAGCTTGGTCTTTAATTTGTATACTATAGTTTATGGGAAAATTTTTAAAATTTTTAATTATCGTAGCCATTTTGGCAGTGGGCGCTTGGTTCGTTTATAAAAAATATAACAGCGGACCGGCAGTGGAAAGTAAACATCAGTTACTGGTGGATCGCATTGAAGCAATGGGAAAACTAGAATTGGTCAAATATCGCTATAGCGATGTGGTGGAGCATAAAAACGTGAATACGTTTTTACCGGATGCAAGTGTATTGTTAATCGTCAAAGCAGATGCTGTAGGCTGTGTAAACCTTACAAAACTTAGTCAGGAAGATATTAGGGTGGTAGGGGATTCGGTTTCCATCAAATTGCCGGCTCCAGAAATCTGCTACATTAAGATCGATCATGAAGCATCCAAAGTCTATGATACCAAAATGGCTTTCTTGCGCGAAGCAGAGCTTGTGGATGAAGCTTACAAAACTGCGGAAAAAGCTGTTGCTGATGATGTTAAAAAATCAGATATTCTGCAGCAAACCAAGGCCAATGCAACCACCGTGTTTAAACCGCTCTTACAGGGATTGGGGTTTTCGAAAATCAATCTGACTTTCGAATAAATCCAAAAAAAAGCTAGGCAATGTTAACATTGTCTAGCTCTCTACAATAAATCTAATCTCCAGCCGTCTCACGACAGTGGGATTTCATAAATATGCTATTATCAAACAAAGAACAATAGCCAAGTTCTATTCGTTTTACTTTTTTGTCGATGTATCGGGCTGTGGTGTTGGCGGGATTTCTCCACGGGATTCTGCAGATGTGGTATCGCGATATTGTATGGTCGTGGTATCGTTTGGAACGGAGTCCCGCATCAGTTCCTTTGATTTTTGATCATCAGTTTTAACGCCATTACATCCATAGGTTGCTAAGCATATTAGACCGACGGCAATTAATTTTGTTGGGTTTTTCATATTATTTATTGTTTAATGATGGCATGCCACTGCATACACTCATCAGAAGAACAAAGGTCACATTAAAATCGTTTTGGATTTTCAAATTAGCTATTATGATAGAAAAAGAAAATCTATCTTATATTCTTAGTTTTTAGATAAATTCAATTGTAAAAAACATTTTATAATTGATAGGGCTCCTGACCTAAAACCGGATTTTGTTGAAATATGATATTTCAGAACGGGAATTGCACGTATTGGAACTGATCGCTGAGGGATACACCAACGGTGAAATTGCTGATCGTATTTTTTTGAGCAAACGTACCGTAGAAGGACATCGACAAAAACTTATCGAGAAAACCAATACAAAAAACACCGCGGGCCTTGTCCGATTTGGTTTTCATCATATGCTTTTACATTGATTAAACAACAAAAAATAGATGAATATGGCTACAAAGAATGAAAACCGCGTTGTCGGGACCGAAATGGAAAAAAAGAAAAAGATCAAGCTAGGAGTGAACGGGGAGTCACTTCGGGATGTAAACGATAGGGATCAAGGAGATGCCGAGGCTGGTGTAGACCCGCAGGTGGATCAGCTCAATGACATGCCCAATGACCCTGCTGATAGGCCGAAGGAAAAGAAGAAATAAAAAGACCCGCATTTGCTGCGGGTCTTTTTTATAGTGGCCGAACCTATCCGTTAAAAACCGGTCTATTTTTTGCCCTGTTTGTCGATGGCTTTAATAAGTTCATCTTTTGTCATATCATGACGACCCGTGATATCCATTTTCTTTGCCATTTCCAAGAGCTCAGCTTTGGTTTTTTCGGAATTTCCATTTTGCGAGTTCTTAGCTGCAGAAGCGCTTTTAGCAGTTGCTGGAGTAGATTTTTTTTCTTTGTTGTTGCTGTTGCCCTGCGATTGTCCTTTGGCAGTCGTATGGCTTGAACTTTTCGTTGTATTCATAATGTTCTGTTTTATTTGTTACTTATATGCTGAACATGTTACAGGCACAAAAGGTTGTTCGTTTTAATACGTTATTGGATGGTACTATTACGCTTTGTTCTTTTTTACCATAGCAAATGCTTTGATAATGGCTTTATTGAAAACAGGTAAATCGTCGGGCGTGCGGCTCGTAATAAGTTTATCATCGACGACGACTTCACTGTCTTCCCATAATGCGCCTGCATTAATCAGGTCCATTTGAATGGCTTCGACAGACGTTATTTTTCTATCACGTACCAAATCCGCATTAATAAGTAATTGTGGACCGTGACAAATTGCCGCGATCGGTTTATCGCGTTCCCAAAAAGCATTGATCAAAGCAATAGCCGTTTTATTGGTTCTCAATTTATCGGGGTTTATGACTCCGCCGGGCAGCAGCAATCCATCGTACTTATCCTCTTCTGCTTCCTGAAGAGCAACATCGACAGGATAATCATTTGACCACTCATCACCATTTTTTGCGCGAACTTTTCCTTTAGCCGGTGATATAATATCTGTTTTGGCGCCTGCATTTTCCAGCGCTTCTTTCGGGCTGGTCAATTCAATTTCTTCAAATCCATCTGCTACCAATATGGCAATCCGCTTATTTTTTAAATTTTCCATATCTAAATTTGTTTTGTATTATATGTTTTTTGTTTTCTTAAAAGGAACGGATCTAAACCTACGAAGGTTTGATATAAATTACCTTCGAGATTTGGTCTGCCAATTACCATAATGAGAAACTAAAGTTGATTTTAAATTTAGATATCGATAAGTGCAAAACATGTATCGTCGCCATGATGAGCTTTCAGTACAGGTACTGCCACATTATAAATCGGTATTCCGGCCGGGGATAGGGCTTTGAATTTTCCCGCATGCGCATGCCCATGAAAGGCAGCACTTACTTTACGCCGCTGGAGCGGCTCCATTAAATGTGTTGAGCCTAAGAAAGGATAAATCTGTTCGGGTTCACCCAATACTGTTTCCGCAATAGGGGCATAATGGAGCAATGCGACTTTTTTTATAGCTGCATGCTCTTGCTCCAACCTTGCCAAAGCGCGGTCCAGTAGCAATGATTCGTTTACAGCTTCCTGTACAAAACTCTTCATGGCATCTTCGCCGAACATCGACAGCATATAACGGTCAAATCCACCACCAAATCCTTTGACCCCGGCAAAACCAATGTTTTCGATCACGATTGCTTCGCCGTCCAAAACTGTAATTTTACTGTCGGTCAAAATTTGTCGAATCTGTTTCTGCCGGCCTTTTTCATAATCGTGATTTCCTAATACAGCGAGGACCGGAACTTTGATGGATTGAAGTTCGGCAACGAGTAATTCAGCTTCTTCTTCATCCCCAGTGTCGGTTAAATCACCACATAATAGCAGGACTTTTGCTTTTTCTGAAATCTCTTCAAATTTTGTTTTCCATTTTCCATGCTGATTTGCATTCATATGTATATCGCCCAAAGCGGCAATTGTTGTCTTTTTATTCATCTCAAACAGTTTTTATGGTATATGATTTATAATCCCATTCTTTAATATCGATCTCATATTGTGTCTGGTCGATGAGCGGTCCAAGGCAAACTTTCTCTAAGCAAGGAGGCAGTTCATACTGGTCTGCTGCGCGCTTAATAAGCTGATCAAATAATTCCTTCGGAAGAATATCGCGATAGTCATGCGGGTAGGTAAACTGAAAGATGAGCATTTGGGCCAACAAGAGGTGCCAATGTTGATCCATCCGCGCCAATAAATGATCCCAATCTAGTTTTTTCCCATATTTTAGCCAAATATGGTTTATATCGGCACTGTCGTGCCGCTCTCTGTTTTGTACATACAGTTTACACCAAACGAGTTCTTCTGCGGGTATATAACGTACGGTTGTATCAAACAGCACTCCCTCAGGCCCCCTGTCAAACCAATCTTGTTCCACAGTACAATTGTGATTAACACTATCAAAAATAATGTCAATAAAATAGGGGGCCTTATAAATCTTGGCCAGCCATCTTACATCCGTCAGTTCCGTTTTATAACCACTGGTGGCAAAGTGCTTGAGAATTTTTGGGTATTCGCTGCTTTTGCAAAAAATATCCATGTCTTTCGTAGGCCGTATGATCCCTGTGTAGTGAAACATAGCCAAACCGCCGCCTATCATAAATTGACATCCGTTCTCTTGTAGCAGTCTCAATGTATCCTGAAAGAAAGCCAGGCAGTCTTCAGGTGGATTATCTAAATGAATCATATTGTCTACTTTTTCTTAAAGACAGTCAAAGAAATGCAGTAGTTTGTTGATAGTCAATGAAAACGTATTATCCACCTGTTTAATGGGTAAAAGTACTCAATTTAAAAATTGTTGGAACTTGGAGTGCTCTTATCGATGTTCTAAAATAAAATGTTCTGAAATAAAATAAAGGGCTCATAGTGTGGTGAAGTATGGATGGACCTATAGCAAAGATCTAAACAGCATAAATATGGACAGTTTTTTTGGCTCTGGTGAGGATCTCACGATGTTACAGATGGGATCGCGCGCGTTTATTATGTTTATTATAGCGCTTTTTCTGGTTCGACTAGGAGGAATTCGAATTCTTGGCCGAAAGTCGGGAGTGGATCTTGTAATCATTATTATGCTAGGTGCGGTGTTGGCTAGAGGAATAGTTGGCGCCTCGCCGTTCCTGTCAACGGTGTTCGCTGGCTTTGTAATGATTATTGTCAATAAAATCCTGGCCCAGGTATCAGCCCGGCTTCCCTATTTGGGTAACATGGTAAAAGGTAAGCCGGCTGTTTTATACAAGAACGGTAAAATCCAATGGGATCAGATGGATCGACTGGGTGTAAGTCGCACAGATCTACTGACGAGCTTGCGGTTAGAAACAAACAGTAAGCACCTTGATGAAGTGGATATGGCTTTAATGGAACCGAATGGCCGAATAAGCTTTACACTCAAGGAAAGAAAATAAATATTTAACAGATAACTCTTCCTTGGTAAAACCATATTGTGACGTCGAAAGGGATCACCTGAATCAAAGCCTATTGATACTTCACATAGCTAACCTGGGAAGGGGTAAAAAACTTAAATAAAAGATAAGATTATGATAAAATATTTTTATTTGACCATCGCATTTGCGGCAACAGCAATATCTTGCGATAATAGGGCTAATAATAAAGGAGAGGAAACTAAGATAGACACAGCAGTCAACCAAAATGGTCTACCGTTAGACAATATTCACCGAAGCCGTGGAAAAGATACGACAAAAAATGACGTGAGCGCAAAAGAAGGGGTGCCATTGGACAATTTGGATCGCGGCAAAAATACAGATTGACCTGGTTGTATCTTTACGAACAATGGTGCAAAATTATTTATTTCCCGAACGATAATAGATCCAACCCGGTAACTGCTCTAATGGGTTTGGTATTTTCAGATCTACAAGTGTATTCAACCCTAGTTCTTGGGATAATTTTCCGAATGCATCTATGTCATGAACGGGATAGAATATCGCGTGCTCATTGGGCATATCCACATTTCCTTGTAACCAGCGGTAGCCCTCGGCATGTAGATTGTCGATAAAGGTATCGGTAATAACCTCTAGGTAACGCATCATTTTGTTAATCCACATAAGTTCATCCTTCGCTCGCGTCGGATAGTGTTCATGTGTGAAATCAAGGATCAGTTGTTCGCCCTCCATGTCCCAGCCATCGCGAATCATTGCAAGCCCCATAGACCGCACTTCTTCCTGATAAAAATCCTGCCCATAGCTCATTTTAATTTCGCCCGCAATAGGACTTTCTTCTATTTTAGCACGTAGGGCCATTTGTCTATTAAGAAGTTCATGTATGTAGTCGAATGTCTGTTCCATGGTATGATAAGAATTAACGAAGGACAGAGCCTTAATGAATTTGTCCTTCGGAGTGAATGAATAGAATAAATATGCTTTTATTTTAATGTCGGTTTGGGCACCTTGTTCTTAACAGCTGGCGATGGCGCATTTGGTGTAATGTGCATATCACCTATCGAAGGATCTGAAGGCTGCATATTTTTAATTTGATCAAGATGTTTTTCAAATGCGGGAATTTTATCAGTAGCGAATTTCTTAAGGTCAGCATCTGTAATTGCTGTGCCTGCACTCGCATCTTTGAAAAGTGAAATAGCATCCTGATGGCTCTTAATCATCAGATCGGTATAGATGTGGTCAAAACTTGCTGTGTCCGCATTATTGAGTTGGTCGATCATAGATTTATAATTTTGATCGTCACTCGTACTCAGCTGCCAATTTTTATTCTTTACAATGGCCGACAGTTCATTTCCTAAAGCAGTATGCTCGTCTGCGATCATCTGTGCATATTGTTTTATATTCGCGTTTTGTGATTTTGCAAGAGCAATGCTTGCTGCCTGCAGTTCGAAATTGTTGCTGGCCGTGGCTTTGCTGGCGAAGTCCAGGTCTCCAGGCTGTGGCTGAGCGGGTTTGCTGTCTTGCGCCTGAACAGTTAAGATGCAGGCGAAAATCACAAGCAGCGTTCCCAAAGTTTTTAAAATGGTTTTCATAATGCTATTGTTTAATTGTTAACGATGTATGCTATTTCGGTTATCATTTCCTTATTTGTCCATCACTAATGATGATAGAGGATGCTAAAATGAATAAAGACGATACCGATGATATAAACTTAGACTCCTTTATGTGTGTGATTTAAATAGTGAACAGTGGTCGAGAAGGTAGGGTTTGGAACTGTGATATTTTACGTATTTAAATCGAAAAGGGGGTTGTTTACGTAAATGCATCGTACAAATTCGTACTACACTATGATTAAAGCTCTTATAATATGGGTAGAACAGCTGTACAATTTACAGTAATCCCCATTACGGGGATTTATTTTTTTATCATCAATAATTTGAAATGTTAATCCGTATTGTCTGTTCTATTATCGTATGAGGCGTCGTGTCTTTCTTTTCGAGCCTTCATTTTAAAAGCGTGATTTTCCTTTGCGGCATCAATTGAGTGTGTGCAGGTGAGATCACCTTCCTGAAGCGCCAATTTAGCGACGTGGGCATAAAATTTGGCAAGCTGATCAAGTTCTTCTTCACTGAGATCTTCCAAATTAACCATTCGGTTGCTAGTGCCCTCGTGAGAGGCAATCAACTCATTGAGCTTAAGATGGATTGCCTTTGAATCTTTATTCTGCGATTTCTGAATAAGAAATACCATTAGAAAAGTAACAATGGTCGTACCTGTATTGATGACCAGTTGCCAGGTTTCAGAGTAGTTAAATATGGGTCCACTCACTGCCCAAATGATAACTGTAGAGGTTGCAATAATAAATGCCGCTGAACTACCAGTTGCGTGTGTCGCCCAGTTTGAGAACCTTTCAAATAAGTTTTTTCTTTTTTTCATCGCTAAACTTTAAGTTTCTATAGAGACCCCACTGAAACTGAATTTGTTTGCATTGATTAGCTTTATCTTAAAAGATCAGTTTTTCAAATATTTGTCTGCTCCATAGCTAAGAATAGCCTACCTGCTTTGTTGCTACTACCGTATTTGAACTTTGTACTGACTAGGTGTGACTCCTTTAATTGACTTGAAAATTTTATTAAAGTTTGAAAGGCTATTGAAACCACAAGCATAAGCAATGTGCGTGATTTGATGCTTATTTTCAACGATCAATCTACAGGATTCACTAATGCGCACCTCATTGACAAACTGGACGAAGGTTTTCTGCGTACGGGATTTGAAGTAACGGCAAAAGGAATGTTTCGACATATTAGATAGCTTCGCAACTTGATCCAATTGAATTTCTCTAGTATAGTTGTTAAATACGAATTTAAAGATGCTGTCAATTTTACTATTGTCAATAGGATTATAGTTGTGGGTGTATCCCGCGCTGGAGAGGTAATCAAATTCATCTGTGGATAACATCAATTCGATAATCTCCAATAACAAAATGGTTTTCTCAAAGCCATAATCCAGCTGTACGATCTTTTTTAGTTTTACCTTTAATTTTTCCTTTGTTGCACCACGGAATAGGAGACCACGTTTTGAGGCCGAAAAGAATGCTTCGATTTTGTGTGTCTGAAAGAAATGCCCTAAAACTTTAATCATTAATTTAGGTTCTATATACAAGGCCAAAGAGCGGGATGTCTTTGTCTCCGCCATGGCCGAGCCCGGGCAATTTATATTGTTATTGTGCCAAACATGTGGTAGATCGGGCCCTACAAAAGTGAGTTCATCAGAAACAAAGTTACTCACATTATCTCCAATGATCCGTTTTCCCTCACTTTCCACAATATAGGTCATCTGACAGGCGCTATGAAAGTGAAATTCGGTGGAGAAGAATGGTCGCTGCACATCTTTGGTCGCAAAAGTCGTAATAGCTGCACCTTCCAGAATTTTTGCAAAAACAGGTTTCATGCGTTTGGTTATTTTAATTAAGAGCAAGTAATATAGCTTATTTTGTCCTAAAAAGAGGTAAACAGAGGTAAAAATGTTAATATAGTGGGAGAAATGAGCAATCTAGCAGTAGTCACAGTACTGTTAAGCGCGTAATTTCGTATAAAATAATGCGTAGAACTTATGAATCCTAAATTATATCCTTATAGCATGATGATCGTCTTTGTCGTATTTTGTGCGACAGCCTTTCGGTCTACAGAAAGAAGCCACCCTGTGGCTCGCTATGCATCTATAACAGGATTAAAAGCAGAGAAAGTAGCTTATTATAAGAAACTTCATGCCAAGGTTTGGCCCACGGTACTTCGAAAGATCAAGGCATGTCATATCCGCAATTATTCTATTTTTTTGAAGGAAATAGACGGTAAATTTTTTCTTTTCAGCTATTTCGAATATGTAGGACAAAATTTCAAGCTTGATATGCAGAAGATGGCGTCCGACCCAGAGACACAGCGTTGGTGGAAAGAAACGGATCCTTGTCAGCAACCCCTGTCCGATGCACTGGAGAAAGGAGAGATATGGTCTGGTATGGCGGAGGTATTCCATACGGAATAAAGAAAGAAAAAGAATGAATGCTGTAATAACCAACATCATATAACCATGAGAAAGAAATTATTATTTAGTTTGGCACTTGCTGTATTGGGAACAAATCTCTGTGCGCAGACAAAGACTATTGTACCTGTTCCATCGATATATCCCAATGCTTATCAGCGGGAGCAAATTGACCGAAAATATGGTATGTTCGTTCATTTTGGCATGAATACATTTCATGACCAGGAGTGGACAGATGGATCCAAACCCGCTAGCTCGTATGCACCATCGGCTATTGAGGTTAAACAGTGGGTTTCGACAGCAAAGGACGCTGGGATGAAGTATATGATTTTGGTTACGAAACATCATGAAGGTTTTTGTTTATGGGATAGTAAGTATACGGACTACGATGTGGCGAGTTCTTCAAACGCGACAAATGTTGTGCAGGAGCTGGCTAAAGAATGCGCCAAACAGGGGATGCGCTTTGGTTTATATTATTCTTTATGGGACCGAAAGCAGAATCCCAATGTAAAAGACATGTCTGCAGATGCAGCATATAATCAATATATGTTGAACCAGCTTAATGAGTTGGTTGATATGACCAAAAAGTATACAGATATCGTTGAGCTTTGGCTGGACGGTGGCTGGGAAAAAGAGGGCTATCGATGGCCCACGCAGGCGATTTACAATTTGATCAAGAAAAAGGTTCCCGGATGTCAAATTGGTATAAACTGGAGTATAGGATCACCTGAGAATACAGACAAACACATAGTTTTGCCGAAAGATCAGAAAAATTATTACCCTATACGTTATTTTCCAAGTGATTTTAGGCTAGGCGATCCTTACCTTCCGGTCGATCCTGACCCTAAGCTTTTTATGGCCCAGGGGAATACGTATTATATGCCTTTTGAGACGACAGTGGTACTTGGAGAACGCTGGTTTTATAATACTACGGACAAGAAATATAAGTCTTTGGAAGAGCTTGCTGGGATTTATCAGACCGCAACCGCACAGGACAATATCCTGATCTTAAACGTTGGTCCCAATCGGATGGGACGCATCAAGGATTCGGATGTTGATATTTTGCGCAAATTAAAAGATAAGTTAAAGTTGTAATTCAAAATAGATTAACCTAAATACTAAAAACAAGTACGTTAAGATTTTATGATAAAGACGTTTGATATTCAGGATCGGAGATTTCCTTTGGCTACAGGTGCGGGCAGTGATGCGATACACAAGGATCCGATCTATTCTTATGCTGTGACTCGATTGGCAGATGATAAGGGGCGCGTAGGGACAGGTCTGGCTTTTACACTGGGTGCAGGAAATGAGTTAGTCTGTCGTGCTGCAGCTTTTTATGCCGAACGATTGAAAGGGATTCCAATTGAAGATCTTATGGCAGATTTTGGTCAGTTGTTTAATAAGTTGAGCAACGAACAGCAATTTCGTTGGTTGGGTCCCCATAAAGGTATCGTTCATTTGGCCCTAGCTTCGGTAACAAATGCCTGTTTCGACCTTTGGGCTAAAACAAGAGGTGTTCCACTTTGGAAGCTGTTAACCGACCTCAGCGCTGAAGAGATTGTCAATACATTGGATCTTTCCTATTTGGAAGATGAATTTACAAAGGCTGAAGCCATCAGCCTGCTGGAGTCGACTATCTCAACTGGTCATAAAAGAATGGACATTATTGAAAAGGGTTATGCGGGCTACGATACATCAGTCGGCTGGTTTAACTATTCTGATGAAAAAGTACGGGAGAATTGTAAACGTGCTTTAGATAACGGTTTCTCGGCAATGAAACTCAAAGTAGGTAGTGAAGATCCATTACGGGATATTCGTCGTGCGCATATTGTACGGGAGGTTGCGGGTGATGAAGCTAAAGTAATGCTCGATGCGAATCAGCAATGGACGCTACCTCAGGCGTTATCCATCTGTCAAGAGCTTAAAGAGATGAACCCTTTTTGGGTAGAGGAGCCGACACATCCCGACGACATTGTTGGGCATAAGCGCTTAGCCGAGCACATTGCGCCGATAAAAGTTGCCATGGGTGAGCATGTGCCGAACCGCATCTTGTTTAAAAATTACCTTCAAATGGGTGCGGCGGGATTTGTACAGGTGGATGCTGTTCGGGTCGGCGGCGTGAGCGAGTTTATTTCAGTGAGTCTACTTTGTCGAAAATATAATATTCCCGTTGTACCCCATGTCGGTGATATGGGGCAGCTTCATCAGCATCTTGTTTTGTTTAACCATATAAGCCTAGGGCATGAGGCTTTGTTTTTGGAGCATATTCCCCACCTAAAGTCTCATTTTGTACATCCCGTGTCTATAGCGAATGGCGTGTACCGTACCCCAATGGATGTTGGAAGCAGTTGTGATTTGTTATAAGTTGACGTTATGTTAGGAAATTTAGATTTAGGTATCGCCATCTTTTATATTGTGTTGATTTTGGTTGTCGGCGTATTGGCTGGATCAGGGCGATTTAAGAAAGTAAAGGAAATAAGTGCTGAGGGGTATTTTTTGGCTGGAAAGACACTCCGGTGGCCGGCCATTGGGTTGGCGCTTTTTGCAACTAATATTTCAACGGTACATCTGGTTAGTTTGGCACAGAGTGGATTTGATACAGGCTTGCTGAATGGCAACTTTGAATGGATGGCTGCCTTTACTTTAATCTTGCTGGCGCTTTTTTTTGTGCCGTTTTACCTCAAATCGGGTGTTACAACCTTGCCTGACTTTCTGGAACGGCGTTATGATCGTGCCAGCAGAGATTGGCTCACGTTTATATCCATACTATCGGCCATTGTTATTCATATCGCTTTTTCGATGTTGGCCGGAGGGATTGTGTTGCGAACACTTTTTGGATTTAATATGTATTTGAGTATTACGGTAATCTGTGTGATAACTGGAATATATACGATATTGGGTGGGCTGCGCGCTGTTGTGGTGACGGAATCTATCCAAACAATTGTGTTGCTTGCAGGGGCTTTTATTATCAGTTTTGCAGCTTTTGACAAGATGGGCGGTTGGATGCCGATGAAAGCTGTTCTGGCGCAGGATAATGCCCTTGATCGTCTTTCTATGCTCCGTGGTGGCAACGATGGAAGTGGAATGCCTTGGTATGCCGTATTGTTTGGCTATCCGATTTTAGGCATCTGGTACTGGTGTGCCGATCAGACGATTGTTCAGCGCGTTTTAGGAGCCAAGGACGAAAACCATGGACGTGTGGGCGCCCTTTTTTGTGGTTTTCTGAAAATTTTGCCTGTATTTATTTTTGTGCTTCCGGGGCTATTTGCGTATACGCTGTTTAAAACAGGTCAATTGGATTTAAGCAGTCTTGGCGTAGACCATCAAGGGCAGGTCAATTCAAAAGGTATCTATACACTCATGATTACGCAACTTTTGCCTTCGGGATTGATCGGTGTGTTGGTAGCGGCGCTCTTATCGGGTTTAATGAGTCAGATATCGGGTGCGCTAAATTCGATATCGACCATGGTGAGTTACGATATCTTTAAACAGCGGCGGCCTGCTTCTTCCGATGGGCAGCTGATTCGTATCGGGAAAATTTCCGCAGTTATTGCCATGGGATTTTCCTTGGCTCTTTTACCACTATTGGATCGCTATGAGAGTATTTTTTATGGCATAAATGATGTGATTGCCCATATTGCACCACCAATAACCTGCGTGTTTCTTTTAGGTGTGTTTTGGAAAGGAGCATCAGCAACAGCTGCAAAACTTACCCTGTGGATAGGTTCTGTTTTGGGGGTTGCCGTATTTTTGCTGAATAAGCTGCTACCTGACTCGTGGGTAGGGCAGACACCATTTATGATGATGGCTTTCTATTTGTTTTTGATCTGTATGTTACTTCAGGTTTTGTTATCGTATAAGTATCCCGTGCAGCATACTGCACAAAGTCGGGATTTGTACTGGAGGAACCCCGTGGATTCACTTCGGGGAAAAGCCTGGTCGGGTATCGGGAATTACCGTATTTTGTCTGCATTGCTGTTAGCTATTGTCGTGATTTTATATGTAATTTTCAACTAATTTTTAATTTGTTCCGATTCTTTGGAACTTGATGCTAAATACAAGAATAATAAAAACGTGAAAACCTTAGAAGATAAAATAATATTGATTACAGGAGGAACTGCTGGAATCGGCTTGGAATGTGTAAAAGCCTATGTCAAAGCAGGGGCAAAGGTTGCTTTTATTGGTCTCGGTCAAGGATCGGTAGATGCTACAGCTGAACTGATCGGTGCGCCACATATCGGTATCTGTGGGGATGTTACGCAAGCCCGCGAAGTTGATTTGGCCATCCAAAAGACTATTGCTGTTTTTGGGCGGCTGGATGCAATCCATAACAATGCTGGTCTGGCAAGCCCAGCAAAGCCTTTGCATGAAACTACGGATGATGAATGGACAAGGTTGCTGGAAACCAACATGAAAAGTGTTCTTCTGACTACACGGTATGGCTATCCTCATTTAAAGGAATCTGCTGGTTGTATTCTAAATACGAGTAGTTTAGTGGGGGATATTGGCCAGGAGAACCATGCGGCATATGCTGCCACAAAGGGTGCTATCAACGCGTTGACAAAATCTATGGCCATAGATTATGCACCTGTCGGTATACGTGTCAATTCGGTTATGCCTGCAGCTGTTATGACCCCCATGCTCAACAAATGGACACTGGAGCAAGCGCATCCGACACAGGTTTTTGACTTTTTGAAGGATATTCATTTGCTGGGATACTGTCCTGAGGGCGATGTCATTGCTGATGCCTGTGTGTTCCTACTGTCAAACCAAGCACGCTTTATCACAGGGGTAAATCTACCTGTAAGTGGTGGTGCTGAATTGGGGTATCGCAGAAATGTATGACAGATTTTTTTATATTAGCTACAATTAGCTTGCATTTGAAATGCAATTTTTCTAAGTTTGGCGCGCAGTCATAGACTGTTTATAAATAATACATCAATCATGAGCCAGAAATTTATATATAATACACGTTATCCTTCTGTTGAAGATCTAAAGATTAAAGCGAAGAAAAGGATTCCCCGATTTGCATTTGATTATCTGACCGGAGGTGCAAATGAAGAATTGAACCTTGCCAGAAATGAGAATGATTTTGATAATATTCTGTTGAAGCCGCAATATCTGCTTGCGAGTGAAGAAATAGACTTATCTGTAGAATTATTCGGTCGTCGTTACAGTGCACCTTTTGGTGTTTCGCCTATTGGACTTCAAGGATTGATGTGGCCGAATGCGCCGGAAATTCTTGCGAAAGCGGCAGCAAAAAATGATATTCCCTATATTTTGAGTACAGTATCAACAAGTAGCATTGAACGTATTGCCGAGGTGTCTGATGGGAAAGCCTGGTTTCAGCTCTATCATCCTACGGAAAACAGGTTGCGGGATGATATTATTAAACGTCTGGAGGCTGTTGAATGCCCTGTATTGGTAGTTTTGGTGGATGTGCCTGCTTTTGGACTTCGTTATCGTGAAATAAAAAGCGGATTGTCTATGCCGCCTAAAATGAGTATCGCCAATATCTTGCAAACCTTTGCCTGTCCGACTTGGGGGATAGAAACATTAAGGCATGGAATTCCTTCTTTTGCAACATTGAAGCCTTACATGGAAAAGGGACTTGATTTAGCGCAGCTGGGACAGTTTATGAACAGAACATTTACGGGTAAAGTGGATGTTGAGAAAATTAAAGCTATTCGTGATCTTTGGAAAGGGCCCTTGGTGCTTAAAGGGATTGCCACCGATGAAGATATGCAGGCTGCTATCGCATTGGGCGTTGATGGAGTCATTGTGTCAAATCATGGTGGACGACAGCTCGATGCAAGTGAATCTTCGATCAATTCATTGATCCACTTGGCGAGCAACCCAGAATATAAAAAGAAGATAAAAATCATGTTAGATGGTGGTATTCGATCGGGGGTTGACCTTGCGCGGGCACATGCAGTTGGATCAGATTTCAATTTTATGGGAAGACCATTTATGTATGGCGTTGGCGCATTGGGCAATGAAGGTGGGGAACATACAATCAATATGTTTAAGACGCATTTGTTTCAGGTTATGAAGCAATTGAGTCTTTCAAAGATTGAAGATTTTCCAAAACGTCTGCAGGCTGTCCTGTAACTGCTGCAGTAGGTCGAGTTTTCGATCCAGCGTTGGGGTGGCGATCGGGCCTACGATAAAAAGAAGAAGATGTCTCTTATGTTTGTATTAAGCAAATGTAGGAGACATTTTTTTTGCTTTATAGGTTCGTAGGAAAAGTCGTCGGCTTTTACCTTTTCTCCTTTAGTTATTAGATGCAACATATGGTAACCAAATTCCACTTTTAAACAGTGCTTGTTCAGTGCTCATTCAGTGCTTGTTCAGTGCTTGCTCAGTGAAGACTGAATAAACAGTGACTAATTACTGTCTAAGTATTGATTGAAAACTGTTGTTTGTTATAATTTGATATGCGTATGTTTTCGTATTAATGTTTATCTTTATTATCTATAACATAATCAATCAATTATGGCAATCATCAAAAATGGTGTAAATGGAACTGTTTCCGGGAAAGCAGGTTCTGTTGTGTTTGTGTCGACTAAAACGGGAAATTATGTACGATCTCTCCCCCGCGTTAAAAAACGGGAGCCGACTCCTGAGCAATTGCTGAGTAGAAAACGCTTCAAAATTGTGAGGTCACATATTGGCCAATTAAAACCGATCATCAATATGGGTTATAAAGCGTACAGCTATCCTAAACGGGCATACGATGTCGCGATGTCTTATAATTTGAACGAAGCACTTATCCGGGAAGAAGACGGTTTTGTGATTGATTGGCCGAAATTTATGATTGCCAAGGGGAGCCCTAATCCCATCACTTCCTACACAATGGATTTCGATCAAGAAAATCAAGTGCTTCAGGTCACCTGGGAATATGATGCCTATCTGGAGGAAAAGTTTGACACGGGATCTTACGATTCGTTCTTAATCCTGTATAATGCAGGGGAGAACGGGGGTGGATATCCACTTGTGATGAACGATTTGAAAAGCAGCTTAACGTCTGGTAAACAAAATATTGAAATTCAAAGACATGGAAAGGAAATGACCTATGAGGTGTATATCTTTTTTATCGAAAGTTATGGTGGAGGTAATACAGACAGTCTGCACTTGGGTAGGCTAAAGGTTTGAGTATAAATATGGATGACACGTTTGTCTATTATAAAATTGCATAAAAAGGGGCAATCCAACTTTGCAGTGCCCCTTCCTTTTGTTTACTGTTGAAAATAGTTTACCAGTCGATATTTCTATTATCTGTTGATCCTACTTCCCATTGTTCGTTTACTTGACCGCTGTTGGCATCTTCTGGTCTGGCATATGCAGAACCAGCTGCAATACCTTGTTCAAGTTCGATTGTCGTTGTGTTAACTTTGGGGGCGATGTATGCTAATTTTTTTTCCATAATAGCTATTTTTTACGTGCTGTTTTTCTTTGTTATACCAGCAAAATTTAGTCTTTCTGATTATTGATCTATTAATTGATTATTGGCAAGGGATTTTCTTCTTTCCGGCACCTACACCCTTGATAATAGTACGTCCATCAACAAGTTGGGTTACTTTTACGGTGTTGCTTTGTGTTGCACTCCAAGGGAATGTGTTAAAGCTGTTGCCATTCACGAGTTTAAGTTCGTATAAAGGACCGCCAGATGTTTTACTACCAAACATGGTAACTTGGCCAGTTCTGCTGATGACAAGTTTGATCAATGGACTTGTACTTGTACCTTTCATGTTGTAAACCTGATCGATTCTTTTGTTGGTTTCAATATTGTTGCCGGCGTATTTGCTTCCATCAACAAACTGGATATTTTGAGAAGAAGAAGCGCCTACCTCAAATTGAATTTCCTGTTTCGCTAATTTGACACCATTTACTTCCATGTTGAATGCATTGTCCAGTTCGGTAATGTCGAAAACAAAACCATAGTCTGCGGCTGGGGCAGTAAAGCTTCTATCGATTGTTGTTCCATTGGCATAGAATTTACCGTCTTTCATAATACCGGTTTTGCCGCCCGATGTTGTTGCTGGATAGCTCCAGTCCAAACCACTGCTGGTTACATCTTGTGTACAGGTTCTGAAGTTAAGTTTCAGATCGTATTTTTGTCCAGGATTGATCTTAACATTTGGAATGGTGATGTTTGTTTTGGTCTCATCATCAAGGGTCAGACTGCCGAGCATCAATGTCCCGTTACTGGTGGTGGGGTGAATTAATAACGATGGGTTACTGATCACGGTACGTAAGCCATTTCCTAAAGCCGGGAATTGCGTTGTCACACCTGCGTTGTTCAAGCCATTGTACGTTAATGTTTCATCTGAGAATTTCAAATTTGCACTACTGTGACTAGGTTTTAGTACTGCGGTCCCGATTTGAGTGATGGCTCCGGTCATACTTGGATCCATGGTCAATGTTGTGGTGATTTGGCTAAATCTGTGTTTTAACACAACATTTAAATTGTTTACACCATTTTTTAATGTTAATGTGCCTGTGTAATACATTAAGTCGCCACTTATATTGTTTAAGCTGGCTGTGGACAGTGTATTTTGGTTGTTAATACCCGGTAACGCTGTGGTGCTATTGATCGAATAGGCAATGAATGTATATGATTTTCCGGCATCAAGAACGATACCTGCTGCAGTAGCTTCCTCACCATAACTATAATCTTTTGCCGTTACGTAAGCTCCTTGGTTGTCATAGACAACAACTTTATACTTGACGTTTTTGTCCAATGGCTTCTCTTGTGTTTGGACAGCCGCTAGTTTGGGGTTGGATGAAGCGACGAGGCTTTTTGTAACCGCTGAATTGTTTGTTAGGACAACGTCAACTGAACCACCGTTTTCTAACGGTACAGTCATTTCCTGTACATCAGGTGCATTGCTTGATGAATGCGAAGCGTTTGCAGATGCTTGCTTTTGAACAGCATTGTTGTCTGTTTCATTGTAAGCTTCTACGCCCGATAGATTGATTTTAACGACAGTTTCTCCTGTTAATGCGGTGTTTTCTCCACTTTTGTTACATGAGTAGAGGCTAAGTGCGAAAGCACTGCAGCCTAGCATGAACAGGTTTGTCAGTCGGCGATGGGGGATTAGATTCATGTTAATTGACATTTTGTTTTGTTATTGATTTTTTGATTATTTGATTTCGTTGTTGATTTGTTTTGCAAATACTCTTGCAATTGTATGCCGATTTGTATTTAAAATGTGGTATACCATTGCGTTTTTATTACTGTTATTTTTTATCGATGCAATTATATAAATAGCATTTTACTTAATCTACTGAATTTATGTTATCTTATGTTTCTTGTGGAGAAATATCTACAATAGCGTTATTTTGCATCTAAAATGCTGTTTGAACATGTTTTATATGTTTTTCTGTTAATTACAATTCGTTTTATTTGAACAATAATTTACTTATAATTAATTTTGACATTAAGCAATAATGCTGTGTAGGATTGTGCGGTTTTATGAAAGCCTAAGGGATAAAAAAAATGCTCGCTTGAGAGCGCCTGTCTCCTTATTTTATAGAAGGCAATGGAGATGACGCTAACCAATAGATTTCTGGGGTTAAGGAGAGATTTTGATTTATTTTTTTTAAATTTGCGTATTCATGAGGTTAATTGTTTTCATATTGATAGCATATATTATGGGACTTTCTTTTGTTCCCTGCAGTGATTCTAGCAATCGCTGTGAGCAGACTGCTATGGAAACACAATTAAACCAAACTCATAACCATAGTGATGACGCATCTGATGCTTGTTCTATTTTCTGCTATTGCAATTGTTGTAGTGGAAATATAACGGCTTATGCGTATCAATTCCCGCAAATAGATGGTGTCCCGGTATCAATTTATTTTGATAATCGTAATCCTTTACGCAATACAGCGATTGTTTCCAGTTATTTTGGAAGCATCTGGCAGCCGCCAAAAGTTAATGCTTAATTTTTCGTAAAAATTCTAAAAACAAATCTGATGGAGCGCGCTATGCTATTCTTTATTCAGCTTTGTGCTCGGAATCCGTTTGTTGTATTTTATTGCGACAAGCGATGAAGATATTCTAACGAGCTATTATTTAAGCATTAATCACGTATATTGTGTTAGATCATATTATAAAATTTAGCATTAAGAACAAGATCGTTATCGGTTTAATGACCTTGTTGCTTATCATTTGGGGGGCATGGAGTGCGACGAAACTACCCATAGATGCCGTTCCCGATATTACCAATAATCAAGTCCAGATCTTTACCTCTTGTCCAACTCTTGCCGGACAGGAAGTAGAGCAATTGGTGACTTTTCCAATTGAACAAAGTATTGCAACTGTACCCAAAATTGAGGAGATCAGGAGTATTTCACGCTTCGGGCTTTCTGTCATTACCGTTGTTTTTGACGATGATGTAGATATTTATTTTGCCCGTCAGCTGATCGGTGAGCGTTTGAAAGAAGCGGTGGATCAGATTCCACAGGGTATTGGTAAACCTGAGTTGGCTCCAGTAAGTACCGGATTGGGAGAAGTATATCAATATATTATCCATCCCAAAAAGGGAAGCGAAAAGAAATACAACGCAAAAGATTTGCGAACCATGCAAGATTGGATTGTTGCTCGTCAACTTTACGGAACTCCTGGAATTGCCGAGGTCAATAGTTTCGGTGGTGAGCTTAAACAATATGAAGTAGCTGTTGACCCGAATAGACTTAAGGCTATGAATATCACGATCCCAGAGATATTTACTGCCTTAGAGAAAAACAATCAAAATACAGGTGGTGCCTATATTGATAAAAAACCGAATGCATACTTTATCCGGGGGATTGGACTGGCGACTTCTTTGGAAGATGTCAGAAATATCGCTATCCGAAAATCAGGGTCTATACCGATTTATGTAAAAGATGTTGCAGATGTACGGTTTGGTCATGCTGTGCGTTATGGAGCCTTGACATACAATGGTGAGGTAGATGCTGTGGGTGGTGTCGTCATGATGCTAAAGGGTGAAAACAGCAATGAGGTGGTCAATCGTGTGAAAGAAAAACTACCGACTATCCAAAAGTCTTTGCCTGATGATGTGGTTATAGAGCCCTATTTGGACCGGACAGACCTCGTTGGACGTGCGATCAGTACCGTTGAAAAAAATCTGATTGAAGGTGCCCTGATTGTAATTTTTGTCCTGGTATTATTTCTTGGGAACTTGCGGGCAGGTCTTATAGTTGCTTCGGCGATTCCACTGGCGCTGCTGTTTGCACTTGGATTGATGAACGTCTTCGGCGTAAGCGCCAATTTAATGAGTTTGGGTGCGATAGACTTCGGTTTGATTGTGGACGGAGCCGTCATTGTGGTGGAAGCTACGCTACACCATTTAGGCTTACGAAAGTCAACCGAGAAATTGACCCAGGCCGAAATGGACCATGAGGTATTTGAGTCTGCTTCAAAGATTCGTACCAGTGCAGCCTTTGGTGAGATTATTATTCTTATTGTCTATATTCCAATTTTAACATTGGTGGGTGTTGAAGGGAAAATGTTTCGTCCAATGGCACAAACAGTTGGGTTTGCTATTTTCGGGGCATTGATTCTCTCGTTAACCTATATCCCCATGATGTGTGCTCTGTTTCTGCCGAAAAAACACAGCGACAAGAAAACGTTGAGTGACCGGATGATTGCAGGACTGCAACGTATTTATGAGCCTTTATTACAAAAAGCCATTCGGTTTAAATACCTGATCGTGAGTTTAACTGTTGCCATTTTTGCTTTGTCGGCTTTCTTTTTTAAGAATATGGGGGGCGAGTTTATTCCACAATTGCAGGAAGGCGATTATGCATTCCATTGCATACTTCCTCAGGGAAGCTCGCTTTCGCAAAGTATTGAAACCTCTATGCAGGCTTCCCGGATTATCAAAGAGTTCGATGAAGTGAAGATGGTCGTCGGTAAAACAGGAGCTGCGGAGGTGCCAACGGACCCTATGCCACCGGAAGCGACAGATATTATGGTGGTATTGAAGCCTCAAAAAGAGTGGAAGTCGGGTCGTTCTTATGAAGAACTGGGGAGCGCTATTCTGGAGAAGCTAGAAGTAATTCCGGGCGTCTTCTTTGAAAAAAATCAACCTATTCAAATGCGTTTCAATGAGTTAATGACGGGTATCCGTCAGGATGTTGCTGTAAAGATCTTCGGTGAAAACATCGATTCACTGGCCGCTTACGCCAATGTGGTTGCTGCTCAGATTCAATCTGTTCAAGGGGCAACTTCTCCACAGGTGGAGCGCGTATCCGGTCTCCCGCAAATTAATATCGTTTATGACCGCACCCGTATCGCAAATTATGGATTGACAATTCAGGACGTTAATGATGTGGTGAGTACCGCCTTTGCCGGTCGGAGTACGGGACAGATCTATGAAAATGAACGTCGCTTTGATCTGGTCGTCAGGTTAGATACAACGCACAGAAATAGCATTGATGATGTGCGTAATCTGATGATTCCTACAGATACGGGTACGCAGATCCCTCTTTCTCAGGTTGCTGCCATTGATTATAAATTGGGGCCTGCCCAAATCAGTCGCGAAGCTGGTAAACGAAGAATTGTGATTGGATTTAATGTGGCAGGGCGTGATGTTCAAACCGTAGTAAAGGATATCCAGCAACAATTGGCTGCAAATGTAAAACTTCCCGCGGGTTATTATTTCACCTACGGAGGTCAGTTCGAGAATTTGCAAAAAGCGAGTTCGCGCCTGCTGATTGCTGTACCAGTGTCCTTATTGCTTATTTTTATGCTGTTGTATTTCACATTCCATTCCTTTAAGCAGGCCACGCTAATTTTTACCGCAATACCAATGAGTGCTATCGGGGGTGTCTTTGCATTGATGTTGCGCGGGATGCCTTTCAGTATTAGTGCCGGTATCGGTTTTATCGCCTTGTTTGGTGTGGCCGTACTCAACGGTATCGTTTTAATTGGGACATTCAATCAGTTGAAAAAAGAGGGCGTCGATGATATTTTTCAACGCGTTAAAGAAGGTACTTTGACCCGTTTACGTCCTGTACTGATGACAGCGACAGTGGCCTCACTGGGCTTTTTACCGATGGCAATAAGTACAAGTGCCGGCGCTGAAGTTCAGAAGCCTTTGGCAACGGTTGTTATCGGCGGATTGATAACGGCAACTTTCCTGACGTTGTTTGTGCTGCCCTTATTGTATATAATCTTTAATTCTAAATTGAATATGAAACGAAGTAGGGGTGCTAAGACCTTTGTTACAGTACTTGCTTTCTTATTTATGGCCTTGGGATCTCAGGTGTTTGGCCAAGAGCGCATTTCTGTTACAGAAGCTGTGGAAACTGCGCTGAAGAGCAATCGTCAGTTTCAGATCAACCAGGCTGAAATCGTGGGCGCTGGTTTCAATGTTAAAACGGCAACCGAAATCCCCAAGACCGGGATTTTTGCAGAAAATGAAGATTACCGTCCTACGGATAAGGCCGGCTTATTGAAAATTGGTATAACGCAAAGTATTGCCTGGCCCGGGCTCTATGCGGCGCGTAAGGAGTATTTTAAACAGCAGCTAAAATATGCGAATTTAAATACGGATGTATTGAAAACAGCGATTACTAAAGATGTGAGGACAGCCTATTTTCAACTTTGGTATCTCCAGGATCGCCAAAAGCTGTATATGGAGCTGGATAGCATCTATACAGCCATGTTCAAAGCAACTGAACTTCGCTTCAGAACGGGTGATGTGGCTGCGCTGGACAAGATCGCAGCTGAAGCAAAACTAAAGGAACTGCAAGCACAGCTTGTTCAAAACAAAAAGGACATTGTTATCCAGCAACAGCAACTTATGCTCTTGTTGGACCGTAACGAGTGGATGCTCCCATTAGATCAGTCCTTGGAGAAGATTCTCGTAAACGCCAGTCCATCTGAGGAAACAGCACATCCTTTACTTGTTTTACAGCAGCAAAACGTAAATATCGCTACATCAAATATCAGTGTTCAGAAAAATACAAATAAGCCTGAGTTCTCGGGTCGATTTTTCTCCCAACGCGTTTGGGGAGCCAAAGATCCATTATCGGGATTTTCGGTCTCCGCATCTTTTCCGGTCTTTAGCCTAGGCGCGTATAAAAGTAAAGTGAAGGCTGCCAACGCTGAAATGGAAGTTCAACAGCGTAAGTTGGAATATGAGACGCAGGCATTCCAGACAAATAAAGGAAACGCACTTGCTGAAATTGACAAGAATAGTGCGTTACTACAATTTTATGAGTCTTCGGGTTTAAAACAAGCTGATGCCATCATTAAAGCGGCCAGTTTGGGTTATAGGACAGGCGAGATCAATTTTGCTGAATTAAGTCAATTTTTAAGTCAGGCCATTGGGATTCGCCAGAATTATTTAGAAGTCCTCAATCAGTATAATCAATCAGCAATTCAATATAATTACTTCAATAACAAATAAGTCAACAATGAAAGTTTTCATAAAGATATTTATCGTATGCATAGCCGTTACTGTTTTTTACGGTTGCGGTTCTAATGAGTCGGAGCCTAAAGGTCAACCGGAGGGAAAGGAAGCGCCTAAATCCGAAGAGGGGCATGAGGAAGGTCCGGTTACTGTAGCGGCACTGAGTGCTGAGCAAATAAAAGCTGTGGGCATCGTTTTTGGAGGTATTGAAGAGAAGGAACTAACGGCTACAATCAAGGCCAATGGACTTTTAAGTGTACCCAATAACAATAAAGCAAATGCAACGGCGCTTTATGGTGGTGTTGTAAAGACATTAAACGTGCAGCTGGGTGATCACGTACGCAAGGGGCAGGTGATCGCTACGATCACCAACCCCCAGTTTGTACAGTTGCAGGAGGAATATGTATCCCTTGCAAGTAAGATTACCTTAGCTGAACAAGAAATGGCAAGGCAACAGGAACTCAATGAAGGTAATGCGGGCGCACGGAAAAATCTGCAGGCAGCAACAGCAGACTTCAACAGTTTACGGGCTCGAAAGGCCTCTTTGCAACAACAGATCCAATTGATGGGCATTAATCCCAATAGCGTGAATCTTTCTAATATGCGGACCTCATTGGCCGTAACAAGCCCTATCAATGGAACAGTAAGTAATGTTTTTGCGAAAATTGGGAGTTATGTAGACGTCTCTTCGCCCGTGATCGAGATTGTTGATAATAGTCTGTTGCATTTGGATCTGCAGGTGTTTGAAAAGGATCTACCTTTGGTTAAAGTCGGACAGCTCATCAACTTTCAACTGACCAACAACCCGGATAAGACCTATACCGCCAAAGTTTTTACGATTGGATCTTCCTTTGAAAATGATAGCAAGACCATCGCTGTGCACAGTACGGTTGTGGGCAGCAAAGTAGGGTTGATTGATGGGATGAACATCACGGGTATGATCGGTGTCAATAATGTACGGACTCCGGCTGTTCCGAATGATGCAATCGTGGAGGCTGACGGCAAGTATTATATTTTTGTGGAGACAGACAAGAAACCTGAGGAGCATGAAGAAGGGCACGACGATCACGGGCATGCGCACGATGAAGGTGAAGCAAAACATGCGCATAAAAATGAGCAAGAAGCTGGGCAGCATGGCGAAGAACAGGCTAAAAACATCAATTTTGAAAAAATAGAGATTCAAAAAGGCGTGTCTGCTTTGGGATATACGGCGATTACCCCGGTTACCGAAGTTCCTGCCGGAACGAAAATTGTTGTAAAGGGGGCCTTTTTTATCAATGCTAAAATGAGCAATACAGGTGGGCACGAACATTAATTGACAGTATTTGTTAAGATAATCAAAGCATGTTATGGAACATCAACATAGTTATGATGCACAAGGCAGACAGCTTTGTTGTACACAGACAGAAAAAATATATAGTCAGGCGGGAGCTGAAGACCTTATTGGGAAAGCTCCGGCTTCCAGTCATGGTCATGATCATAGCCATGATGAGGACGGTCACGATCACTCAACGGCAGGGGCTAGTCAGATGCAGTTATTTCTACCCGCGCTAATTTCTTTTATTTTGCTCATTGCAGCAATAGCGATGGATAATTGGATTGCGCAAGCATGGTTTAAGGATTGGGTTCGTTCGGGCTGGTATATCGTATCTTATCTGCCTGTTGGGTATCCTGTAATCAGAGATGCCCTAAAGAGTATTGCTAAAGGGGAAATCTTTTCGGAGTTTCTTTTAATGAGTATTGCTACGATAGGAGCTTTTGCGATCAAAGAATACCCAGAAGCTGTGGCGGTGATGTTATTTTACGCCGTAGGCGAGGTATTTCAGACTTTAGCGGTGAGTAAAGCTAAAAGTAATATTAAGGCACTACTGGATCAGCGTCCGGATGAAGTGACGATTTTGGAGAATGGAAAGAGCAAAGTAATCAAAGCCGCAGACGCAGGTATCGGAGCAATTGTTCAGCTGAAACCTGGCGAAAAGCTCGGGCTCGATGGTGAATTGCTGTCTGAACAAGGCGCATTTAATACTGCTGCGCTAACTGGCGAGAGCAAGCCAGATACAAAAATGAAAGGTGATGTTGTGCTGGCAGGAATGATTAATATGAACACGGTGAGCCTAATTCGGGTGACAACAGCTTATCAAGATAGCAAACTGAGTAAAATCCTTGAGCTTGTACAGAACGCCACAGCTCAAAAAGCGCCTACTGAACTTTTTATCCGCAAATTTGCTAAGATATATACCCCAATTGTCGTGTTTTTGGCTATTGGAATTTGCCTCCTGCCGTACTTGTTTGTCGACCAATATGTATTTAGCGACTGGTTGTATAGAGCACTCGTATTTTTAGTGATCTCCTGTCCCTGTGCACTCGTCATCTCAATCCCTTTGGGGTATTTTGGTGGAATCGGTGCTGCGAGTAGAAATGGTATACTTTTTAAAGGCAGTAATTTTTTGGATGCGATGGCAGATATCCGGCATGTGGTGATGGATAAAACTGGAACAATGACTGCCGGCGTTTTTAAGGTGCAGGAAATTAAGCTGCAGGCTGGTTACGACGAGGCAAGAATTTTAAAGCTCGTCAATAAAATAGAGAGCCATAGCAGCCATCCAGTTGCAACAGCGATTAGGGAATATGCAGGTGCGATCGACGAGTCTATTAATCTCCATAGTATAGAAGAAATCGCCGGACATGGATTAAAGGCAATTACTGAAGGCAAAGAGTTGCTTGTGGGTAACTTTAAATTGCTGGACAAATTTAATGTAGCCTATGATATCGATCCGAATAGTATCGTATATACGACCATTGCCATCGCTTTGGACGGGAAATTTGTAGGATTCATGACCATCGCTGATAGCATTAAAGCAGATGCCGCGTTTACAATTCAGCTACTGCATAAGCTCGGTGTAAAAGCGACGATGTTGAGCGGTGATAAGACGACGGTAGTCGCCTATGTTGCCAAGGAACTTGGAATAGATCAGGCCTATGGCGACCTGCTTCCGGAAGATAAAGTGAATAAGGTCAGGGAAATAAAGGGGCTAAACGAATCTGTTGCTTTTGTTGGTGATGGCGTTAACGATGCTCCGGTCGTTGCACTGAGTGATGTTGGAATAGCGATGGGTGGACTGGGCAGTGATGCGACGATCGAGACGGCCGATGTCGTGATCCAGGATGACAAACCTTCGAAGATTCCAATGGCCATTCGCATTGGGAAACAGACAAAAAAAGTTGTTTATCAGAATATAGGCCTTGCTTTTATAGTCAAAGGGATCGTGTTGATTCTTGGAGCTGGAGGTTTGGCAACAATGTGGGAGGCTGTATTTGCCGATGTTGGCGTATCTTTAATTGCGATATTGAATGCCATTAGAATTCAAAAAATGAAATTTTAACAATTGGCGCTATGTTACACCCGCCTTTTCATTGGACGAAATGAAGGGCGGGTGTATTCCTATTTTTATTCGCTATCATTTATATGTACTAAATATATTAGTATATTTGAGCATGCAGATCCACGAAGTGAATAGCTTATTTTTTAAATTACCTTTGTAAGGTATTACCTGCTGTTAAAGTGATGACGAAAGAGCAAATTGCCGGATTGCTTGAAGGGGTACCCTCTGCAGTCGGCGTATATTATATTTATGATAAGCATGACGCGCTAATTTATGTCGGCAAGAGTATCGATATTAGAAATAGGTTATTGCAGCATTTTAGAAGCACAGATTTTAAGGAACGCAAAATCCAAGGAGCAGCCTGCAGAGTTGGATTTGAACTGACAGGTCATGAATTACTAGCGCTATTGCATGAATCTGACCTGATCAAAAAATATCAACCCTATTATAACCGGGCGCAGCGTCGAACATACTATGGATTTGGCCTTTATCTAGCAGTGAATCCATTGGGCTATCAAGTTCTTCAAGTTGAGGCGCTTGATCCCGAGCGAGAAGAGCTAATGACCTTTTCGAGTTACCAGGAGGGGCGCGAGCAATTATTCAATATTGTGGAAGCTTATCAGCTCTGCCAAAAAATAAACAAATTACAGACGTATACGAAACATTGTTTTCAATATATGTTGAAGACCTGCAAAGGGGCATGTATTGCGCAGGAGCTTCCAGATGACTATAATCGAAGAGTGCAGGAATTTGTAGCCTCTTCGGATCTTCCGATGGGCGAAATATTTTTGGAGTTCTTAGGACGTAATCCCAAAGAAAAGGGACTTGTTTACTTGTTGGATGGTCGGTATAAAGGATTTGGCTACTGTAATAAGCGTGTATATAGCGAAAAGAAAAAGCGAGAAGCCATCATCTTCAAAGCGGAAAACAGAGACGTTAGACGTATTTTGAGACGTTACTTCAAACTCAACCCTGTTTAGATTTTTAACAACAATAATTTACTGGTCTACTAAGCCAGTAAATTATTATTTTACCTTCGGTAAGAACTTTTTGTCGTTCTCATCGGAATCTTTATAGTAGGCTCGGGCTTCGTCCAGTTTATGATGCATTTCTTCACGTACCTTTTGGTATGCTTGTATATTGTATACATTCTGCATTTCCTGTGGATCTTTCTCTAGATCGTATAATTCCCACTCATCTTTGTCATAATAGAAATGGATCAGTTTGTACCTTTCGGTACGAATTCCATAGTGTCGTTTTACCATATGAATGGAAGGGTACTCATAATAGGTATAATATACTGCATCGCGCCATTGTTTTTCTTTTCCATTGAGCAGACCACGAAAAGATTTTCCCTGCATATCTTTCGGGATTGCAAGTCCTGCATAATCTAGGATTGTGGGGGCAAAATCAAGATTCTGAACAAGTGCTTTTGAGGATTGGCCAGCTTTAATTTCTGCTGGATAGCGGATCAATAAGGGAGTTCGGAGCGATTCTTCATACATAAAACGTTTGTCAAACCAACCATGTTCACCCAGATAGAACCCTTGGTCTGAGGTGTAAATGACAATTGTATTTTCGTCGAGTCCATTGTCTTTCAAAAATTCCAATAGACGTCCAACACCGTCGTCCACCGCAGCAACAGTACCCAGATAATCCTGCATATAGCGTTGATATCGCCAGCGCATCAGGTCTTCTTTGGACATGTTGCGATATTTCATCTTAAAATCTGCCATGATTGGGTTGTAGATTGAATCCCATGTTGCGCGCTGCGCTGCAGTCATTCTTCCTAGGTTTCCATTGAAGGCAGCTTTATCCCAGGATAGATATTCTTTTAGTCCCAATTCATCCATTAGCGCAGGAGGTATCTTGTTGTCACCAGCCCAGTTCATGTGTTTAAGGATATTCATTTCAGCGGTTTTAGCAGCAGTTCCTCTTCCTTCGTAGGTGTCGAATAGATTATTCGGTTCTTTGTAGGTTTTTGATGTATATTGTTGAAGATGTCGCAAAGCCGGTAGCCACTCTCGGTGTGGCGCTTTTTGATGATAGAGCACACAGAAAGGTTTGCTGGTATCTCTTTTAGCGATCCAATCTAAGGTCATATCGGTGGTGAGATCCGATACATAGCCTTGTATTTGTTGTTTTACACCATTGATAATAAAGTTTGGATTATAATATTCGCCTTGGTCAATAAGGACCGCTGAGTGGTTAAATCCCTGGGGTAGGCCATCCATATGGATTTTACCGATTAATGCCGTTTGATACCCATTTTTTTGGAGAATCTTGGCAAAGTTGTCCTGATTCCAATCGAATTTTGCCTCATTATCAATTTTCCCATTCATATAACTGTGCTTCCCAGTTAGGAGTACAGCCCGACTGGGTGCACATAATGAATTTGTCACGGTCGCACGTGTGAAAATGGCACCTTCCTTTGCTAATCTGTCGATATTGGGAGTTTCGTTCAATCCGTAACCATAAGCGCTGATCGCTTGATAACCATGATCATCACTCATGATATATACAATATTTGGATGCTTTTTTGCCTGGCCTTTTTGTGCCAATGCCCAAGAAGGTACAAGTGTGTACAAGGTGAAAGTAAGTATATAATGATGCAGTTTCATGGTTAAGGTTTGAATGTGTTATGCTGATCGATTTTACCTCAGGCTAATATAGGTGTTTTCATTGAGACAAAGACGGTGCTATTAGTTTAATGATAGGTTGTACTATTTAAATGATTTGTTTATTAAATTATTCTGATAGAAATTTGTTTTATTAATAATTTTACTTATATATGAAGAAGAGTTTATTAGCACTTGCACTGGGGGGATTGGGGATAGGAATTACCGAATTTAGTATGATGGGGATGCTACCGGACGTTGCCCAAAGTCTGCAAGTTTCAATTCCGGAAGCTGGTTATCTCATTACAGCTTATGCCTTAGGTGTAGTTATCGGTGCCCCACTGTTGGTGGTTGTTATGAATCGATTCTCGCCACTTAAGACTTTGATTATCCTCATGGGATTGTTTACCCTATTTAATGGACTGTCTGTGGTTGCTCCAGACTATGGTCTTTTGTTGGTATCGCGTTTTATTTCGGGATTGCCACATGGTGCTTTCTTCGGAGTAGGGTCTGTTATTGCCAGTCGATTGGCCGATCCTGGTAAAGAAGCGCAGGCTGTAGCGACGATGTTTTCCGGATTGACAGTTGCCAATTTATTTGGAGTTCCATTGGGTACCTATATTGGACATCATTTTTCATGGCGTTATACTTTCCTATTGATTGTTATCGTCGGTATTTTGACCATGTTAGCCTTAAAGTTGTGGATGCCTAAGATGAAAGCAGCACCTAAAAATAATCCTTGGAAGGACTTTGGCATTTTTCGCAATGTGAATGTTTGGTTTATGGTTTTGTTATTTTCTGTAGCTCCAGGAGCGCTGTTTGCCTGGATAAGTTATATAGCTCCGCTGATGACTGAAGTGTCTGGTATTGCTGATAAATACCTGCCTTATATTATGGTTTTGGCTGGATTAGGTATGTTTGTGGGGAATTTGATCGGAGGGAAGTTGACGGACGCTTTTTCTTCAACAAAGGTGGTTGTAGCCGTACTGGTGGTTCAGATTTTATGTATGTTGGTTATTTATGGGCTGTCCGATAACGTTTGGGTATCCTTGGTGATGACTTTTTTAACCGGTGTCACAACTTTTGCGCTCGTACCTTCGTTAACCTTATTATTGCTTAACTCGGTAAAAAGTGATGCTGAAATGTTGGTTGCCTCTTTAGGACCTGCTTGTTTTAATATTGCGAATGCATTGGGTGCCTTTCTAGGTGGTGTACCCATTAATCAAGGCTACGGTTATACTTCTCCAGCCTTGGTTGGTGCGGTTATGGCAGCTTTAGGAATCGTAATTTCCCTATGTTATATCCGACGAAGCAAAAAGCAACCGGCTGTGGCTGCCAAAGAGGTTCTTGAGGATGCCGTAGGTCAGCTTTCGTAGCGTCCATTATGTTGTCTTGAAATTTGCTATCGGTCTTAAAAAAATAACGTATAGAATTGGTGTTAACCTAGATTTCCACCAATTCTATTGAAGATAGACTGAAATTGAACATCGATATTTTCACCCAGGTACATGCGCTTGGCCTGGCGTTTTATTGGATATCCTTGAAGCCTTATTCCAGGGTCGAGTGGCGCTGTGTCAAGGCATTTGAGGAATGGATTGGAACGACATTGACCTTTGAACTTGAACCTCAGCAAAAGGGATGTATGCTGCTGTTTCACCATGATGGCTGGACAAATTATAGTGCGGAATTCGCTTCCTGTAGTTTTGATTGGGCACTATTTTTCAGGAGTTTAAAATTTTTCTGTGAAAAAGGAAAGGGTTTTCCTTATCCCGAATTTAATGTGTAAAATTCCTGAAGGGGCATAGTTTATTTCTGATATAAAACGGGATTATTGCAATAGCTCGGCAATCGCATGCAGATAGTCTTTATTTTTAGAAAAATCATTATGTCCTTCCTTTGCCAAACGTATCAATTTATCCTGTTTTTTAAAGAAGTTACTCAGTTTAATGGAAGAATCAAAATAGACGGCATTATCCTGGTCTCCGTGGAAGATGATCGTTCTACATTTTACTTTTTGCAATGCTGCAGCATTGTCGAAATAAAAGGGGATCCCGCTTGTATCGAGTTCAGGAGCGACATGTTGTGTCCAATCTTGAAAACTATAGTAAGGTGCCTGAAGAATAAGCATTTTTGGAGAATTATGCGAAGCAATAGTTGAAGCAAGTGCCGTGCCCATAGATTGACCGATTATGATAATGTGATCTTCCGGATACTGTTGTGTCAGCTTATCATAGACCGTTTGCAGATCACGATAAAGTAGTTCTTCATTGGTTACTTTACCTTCACTTTTTCCGTAACCTCGGTAGTCCAACATAAAAATATCATATCCGTTATCAGTATAGATATTGGCAATTTTACCCCAGGTATCTACAGCCCCATTACTGCCATGCAAATAGAAAATTAGTCCTTTGCTCTTGTCTGCCTTAAACAAGATTCCGTGGAGTTTAACATGATCTGCTGTTGTGATAAATTGTTCTTCAAATTTGCCCTGAAAGCGGAACGTGGAATCTTGGAGCTTTTTACCTGGAAACAGTTGTTCTTCAAGTATTTCATTCCAGTTTGGTTTCACTTTAGATTTATTGTTGGATTGCGCATGTACTACGGGGTATAAAAAGATGAATAGCAGGAGTACTAGTATTGGACGTAACCAAAGGTGACGGTAGAATTTTGTTAATGTGCCAGTATTGTTCGAGTGCATAAGGATACTTGGTCTATGATTTTTATTGAAGTTACATATTTCTATGGCATCTAGAAAATGTGGGATTACTAGTTTTAACAGTATCTTTTCTTATAAACTTAATCTAGGTTACGTTTATGCCTTAATCCAGGTTGTTGGAAGCAGGCTTCTTCTTGTCGTACCTTTGAGATAACAATTTAAAATGAAGTGAATCAATTTAGGCTTCAACTTAAATTCATCAAGAACGATAAAAAAGGAGATCATAATATGAAAAAATCAATTGAAAGAATTTTCGAACGTCCAGCTCAACCGGGTATGGTGGGAGATGGATTTCGTGTATTTAATATGATACCAGGGAATGGGATTTCCCAAAAGAGGATGAGTCCATTTCTTTTACTGGATTTCAATGCAGCATTTGATTTTGGACCTTCGGATCATATCAGAGGTGTGGATGTACATCCGCATAAGGGATTTGAAACTGTTACTATCGCCTACAAAGGTAGTGTAGCCCATCACGACAGTTCGGGAAACAGCGGAGTTATTCGTCCGGGTGATGTACAATGGATGACTGCCGGTGCGGGTATATTACATAAAGAATACCACGAAGAGGAATTTTCAAAAAAAGGTGGATTGTTTGAAATGGTTCAGCTCTGGGTTAATTTACCAGCGAAAGATAAATCAACGGAGGCACATTATCAGGCGATTACAGCCAATCAGATGGGGAAGGTACTATTGCCTGATGCGGCAGGGGTAGTTAATGTCATCGCGGGGAAATTTCAGGATACGGTAGGGCCAGCGAACACCTATACGCCTGTCAATCTATTTGATATCAAATTGGCGGAGCAACATGAAACTAACTTTTTAGTTCCGCAAAATCATAATACTGCGATGCTGGTTGTGAATGGGGAGGTCGAGGTCAACGGTGAACTTGCGAAGGAACATAGTTTTGTTTTATTTGGTCATGATGGTGAAGAGATCTCGATAAAGGCCCAAAAAAATGCGGTTTTACTTGTATTAAGCGGTGAGCCCATTGATGAACCTATCGTGAGCTATGGCCCATTTGTAATGAATACACAGGCAGAGATTTACCAAGCCTTTGAAGATTTTCAGGCTGGTAAGTTTGGTGTACTTGAATAAATGAAATAAGTTTTCATTCATGGCCTACATTTATAACATGTAGGCCATGAATGGATATCATCATATAGAAGATTTTCTGTTAACTAGCTTTTCTTTAGATTATGGTGTTCAACGACTAAGAAAAGTTTTTTTGCCGTCTGTCGTAGCAGATATGGATGATGAGAACCAGTAGTGTACAACAAAAGCCTGTCAATACCACGCCATTCCATTGAAAGTATTTCCAAGCGAGAGAGGCCAAGTAACTACCCAATGATCCACCCGCAAAGTAACTAAACATATAGACTGTATTTAGTCGGTTGGTTGCCCCTAGATTTAAGGCAAAGAAAGCAGATTGATTGCTGATATGCATTGATTGTAAACCCAGGTCAATTAAGATTACACCAGCTATTAATCCGATATAGCTATTCCCCCCGATGTAGAATACAATCCAGCTCAATAGCAGGATAAATATGGAACCAAGAATAACGGTATACGTAGAAACACGCGTTGAAATCCGGCCGACCAATGCTGCTGCTAGAGCGCCAACAGCCCCTATTAATCCGAAGGATCCGGCTACAGCGGACCCCGCGTGGAAAGGAGCTTCCTGTAAATGAAATACTAATGTAATCCAAAAAGCACTGAATCCCGCAAAACCTAGGGCACCTCTGAGTGCAGATAGCCGTAATACCGGTTGAGTTTTTGTCAGATGGATCAATGAGTGCATTAATTGTAGATAACTTCCTTGAAATGTCGGATTCACATCGGGGAGTGCGAAAGCTAATAATAACATGAATAGAACCATTAACGCTATCGCTATATAATAGATCGCTTGCCATCCCCAGATATCACCAATAAATCCTGCTGCGACGCGGGAGAGCAGAATACCTAATAGTAAGCCACTCATGACCATTCCGATTGAAGAATTGCGTTTTTCGGGAGTAGCAAGTTCCGCCGTAAGGGGGACGAGCATTTGGGGAACGACCGAGCTAAATCCAACCATAAAGCTTGCGATATAAAGCAGCTCGAGGCTGGGAGCGAAGACCATGGCCAATAAGGAGGCTATGATGAGCAGAAATATTGATAATATTAATTTCTTTCTTTTTATCATATCTCCCAAAGGAACGATAAAGAGTAGCCCTGTTGCAAAACCGATCTGGGTGAGCATAGCGATCATACTAATTGCAGCTTCACTAACGTGAAAGTCTTTCGCCATCAATCCCAAAAGAGGTTGATTATAATAGTTGTTGCCGACCACTATTCCAGTTGTCAGGGTAATAAGCCATAAAAGAGGCTTCGTAAGTACAGGTGTATGCCGCTTTGAGTCTACGTGAAGCTCTATGTTTTGATTTGTTATGTCTGTTGTATGTATCATTTTGAATTTTATTTCCTTGGCTGCAAATTTACAGCGATCAGTAATGGAGGAATTGAAGAATTCGATCCATGAATTGAAGAATTGAAGTTTGATTAACCTAAATTGATCCAGAAGTTCGATAATTATGTGCTGGATTAGCTATTGTGTTGCTGTTTTTTGACTTAAGTCATGGTTTTTCAGTTGCGAGGCGATTAGTTTTGGGACTTAAATTTTTTATCAAATGACAGAACTCGAGCATATTATTTGGATTTCTATTATTTTAATTGTGATCACATCAGTTAGGAGCCGTTTAAAACTAGCACTCCCCATTTTATTGGTTATCGTGGGACTTATATTGAGTTTGGCACAGTGCTTTCCGGTATTGGCGATTAATCCCGATATAATTTTTAATATAGTTTTGCCGCCAATTTTGTTTGATGCAGCCTGGAATACATCTATTCCGGATTTCAAACGGCAATTTTCTAAGATTTCTTTATTGGCAGTCGGACTGGTATTGATTACAACTACTGTTATTGCAGTTGTTGTTCATTCGATCATTCCAGGATTTAACTGGGCGATCTCCTTTGCGTTAGGGGCAATTATTTCGCCACCGGACGCGATAGCAGCGACGAGCATTGCGAAGGATCTTCCCCTATCGAGAAAATTAATCACGCTTCTTGAGGGGGAAAGTCTGCTTAATGACGCATCCGCATTAATTGCATTTAAGTGTGCGATTATAGCATTGGTAAGTGGTGGTTTTTCATTTTGGAATGCTGGATTACAGTTTGTGGTAATGGGAATAAGTGGAGTGGCACTAGGTTTGTCGATCGGTTATGGGTTTGTAAAATTACATCGCTTTCTCCATGGCAATAGTAATGTCGAAACCTTTGCTGTGCTGTTGTTACCATTTGCGACATATAGCCTTGCTGAACATTTAGCTGCTTCAGGGGTGCTAGCTGTCGTCAGTTTAGGGATGTATATCTCCTGGAATTCCTTTTCCTTATTTAGCTCAGCAAGCCGTTTACAGATGAGCCATTTTTGGGATGTCATTATCTTTATTCTAAATGGACTCGTTTTTTTGATTTTAGGCATGCAGCTTCCCCACATTGTTGAAGCAATACCTCGTTCAGAAATAATCGCTCTGACTTTGTACGGCTTCTTGATCTTCTGTCTGTTAATTCTGATACGCTTAATTGTGACCTACTTTTTTCCGCTGTTTTCTTGTCGGGAAGATAAAGAGGATGCAGCTTTTCAATGGCGATTTCGAAAGGAGTATATTATTTTGTCTTGGTCGGGTATGCGCGGGGTTGTTTCACTTGCTACCGCATTTGCATTGCCTTTATATGCAAACAATGGTTCGCTCATTGCACAGCGAAATACCGTTCTCTTTCTTTCCTTTGTTGTCATTATTTTCACGTTAGTTATTCAAGGAATTAGTTTGCCTCAACTTATTAAGCGTATTACTCCCAAGCCGAACAAACAGGATAAGGGGAAAGAACTAAACGATTTATTGATTGAGCGTTCGTTAAGCTATTTGGAAAGTCTGGAAATCGACAGACCATTAGTGCAAGAAGTCGTACAAAAGATGCAAGTAAAGTTGCAAAATCAAAGGGAAGAACCTAACGACATGAAGAGATCTATCAAAGACATTATCTGTAGGGATGAGTGGCGAGCATGCTATTTTGACATCGAACTATCTATGATTCAAGTGCAGCGAAAAGAACTTGTGAGAAGCTATCAAAAGGGGATTTATCCCTTGGAAGATGTTAGGAAAAAGGAATTTGAACTTGATTTATGGACAGCAAATATTTATCAAGAAATGAAATCGTAGGTGTTTGCTGTTTTTGACTTAAGTCAATGTTTATTGTTTTTAATGGATAGATCTTTGTCATCAAATAAGCCAGCCTCAGTTATTCGGAAAGAGGCAGGATAATATAGAATGATATGAAAAATTTGTTAACAATGTTTGGGGATGATCCCATAGCAAGAGTAGAAAAGGCATTAAAGGATTTACAGGCCGGTAAAGGGGTTCTTCTTATCGATAATGAAGATCGAGAGAATGAGGGGGATCTTATTTTCTCTGCCCAAAACATGAGCATACCGGATATGGTACAAATGATCCGGTATTGTAGTGGTGTTGTCTGTCTTTGTCTCACCCATGAGAAAGCGAATGAATTAGACTTACCTTATATGGTGTCAGCTAATTCAAGTCCTTACCAAACGCCATTTACAGTATCTATCGATGCAAAGATAGGGGCAACTACGGGGCTCTCGGCTTCCGATCGAATTGCCACAATACGGGCGGCCTGTGCGCAGGATGCCAAACCGGGGGACCTTGTTCGCCCAGGTCATATCTTTCCCTTGCGGGCGCACGCGAACGGAGTATTGGGTCGCGATGGTCATACAGAAGGCAGTATCGATTTGATGCTTATGGCGGGTTTAGAACCGATGGCTGTCTTATGTGAATTGATGAATGAGGATGGGACAATGGCGCGTTTGAATGAGGTCTCAGCATTCGGACTGAAACATAATCTTACCGTATTATCTATTGAGGATATTGTTACCTATAGAAAGCTAAATAGTAATCATCGAAAAACAGTATATGAATCAGACAAACACTAAAAAAATAAGATCGTTATTCCGCGTTGGCCGAAAAGAGTACCTTACACCACATCTTATCCGGGTAATATTTGATTTAACAGATGAGCAGCTCGGCTTATTGGCCGAAGTCAGTTCGGGTTCAAATAACAAGCTTTTCGTTCCGTTGCAGCACAATGCGCAAGAAGTAGTCGTCAGAACTTACACCAATCGTAAAATAGATCTTTCTAACAGAGAATTGCATATCGATTTTGTTGTTCATGGTGATAGCGGTCCTGCATCTGCTTGGGCAATCAAGGCGGAAAAGGGCGATCAATTGGAAATTGGCATGAAGGAGAGCAAAAGAAAATTGGTTCCCCAGGTAGACTGTTACCTGCTGGTTGGAGACACAACAGCTTTACCGGTTATTGCTGCAATATTAGAAGAGCTTCCAGCGACGGCTAGAGCAAAAGTAATTATTGAGATTCCGGCAAAAGAAGACGAGCTTGTATTGTCCTCAGCCTGCAGTGCACTCATACAATGGTGTTATAATCAGACACCAGAACAAGGGAGTAATCTCGCTGAATATGTTAAGAAAGCCGACTTTAGGGCGGATGATCAAACGAGTTATATCTTTATTGCTGCGGAGTATGCCATTGTGAAAGAATTACGTCATTACTTTCGGGAGGAAAAAGGGAGAACTTCACAAGACCTATATGCCTGCGCATACTGGAGAGTGGGGCATGCAGAAAGTGAACTTATGAATTTAAATGAGCCGATCTAGTTCTTGAATTAGTTACTGTTAATCCAATTTTATTAGTTTTGCTGGAAATTAATTTAGAACAGCAATTAAAATGGATGAGCTATTGATATCCTATATCACGAGTAAAATTACGGTAACAGAAGATGAATTACATCTAATACGCTCATATTTTAAGCCTTTAAAGCTAAAGAAAAATGAGTTTTTGTTGGCCAATGGTGAAATAAGCCAACGCTCATTTTTCGTGACCAAGGGCTGTTTACGTATTTTTTTTATTAATGAGTCTGGACAAGAAGCAACACGCTACTTTGCCTTTGAGAATCAGTTTGCAACCGCATTAGTCAGTTTTATTACAGGAGAAGAGTCCGAAGAATTCATTCAGGCTTTGGAACCTACTGAAATCTACTATATAAGTCATAAGGATTTTTATCATTTGTTGGACCTTATTCCACAGTGGGAGAAGTTCTACCGTCTCTATTTGGAAATTGCCTATGTAACAAATACAAAGCGTCTGATGTCATTTTTAATGCAAGATGCCCTTGAAAAATATCGTTTATTGTTGGATGAGAATCCAATGGTTGTCAGAAGGCTATCCAATAGAATAGTTGCTTCCTATCTGAATATTTCACAGGAGACTTTGAGCCGTTTAAAGTCAAAGCTCTAAAACTCAACTGGCCTATGCAGTTCTTAAATGCATAGGCCAGTTGAGTTTTTGAAGAAGATAGATGAAAATAGTGCAGACTGATCAATCAGGTTTAAAGATTTATTTGCTGATTTCTCTTTTTGCGAGAAGCATTATAGACAATGATCACACTAATCGTCATCAGGATAAATGCTAAGAAAAACGGCGCGCCGGAAAATTTAAATGGTGCTTTGTCATGTGTGAAATAATAAAATAGGTTTGTCATCATCGGTGGACCAATAATCGATGTTGCACTCATTAAGCTTGTTAGTGCACCTTGAAGTTCACCCTGTTCGTTTGAAGGAACATTTTTTGTAATAACAGACTGAAGAGCTGGTCCACAAATACCACCCAAGCAATAGGGGATAAGGAAGACGAACATCATCCATCCTTCGCTTGCAAACGAGAATAACAGTAGTCCAATAGCATACAGGGTCAATCCATAGAAAATGCTTTTTTGTTCACCGAGTTTGGGCGTTGTCCATCGAATTAAAACGCCCTGAACCAATCCAATCAATAATCCAATAACACCTAATGAGATACCCACCATTCTTTCTGTCCAGTCGAATTTATACATGGTGAAGAAGTTCCAGTTACTTTGAACTGCATGGCCTGCGATATATATTAAAATTAAGGCAACGATTAATCCGGATATTTCTGGATGTTTTCCAAGAAACTTAAAGGATCCAATTGGATTTGCGCGTTTCCATTCAAAAGCTCTACGTTTTTCTTTATCTAAGCTCTCGGGTAAGATAAAATAGCCATACAGGAAGTTTAGCATACACAGTCCTGCGGCCGCATAAAAGGGAACCCTGGCACCATAGTGACCGAGTAGACCGCCGATAACTGGGCCGATGATAAAGCCTAGACCAAATGCCGCGCCTATCAAGCCAAAGTTCTTTGCCCGATCTTCATCCGTAGATATATCTGCGATATAAGCACTTGCCGTTGTAAAACTAGCGCCTGTCAATCCAGCGATAACACGTCCTAAAAATAGCCAACCTATAGTTGGTGCGAGGGCAAGAAAGATGTAGTCTACAGCAAACCCAAAAAGTGAGATCAAAATAATTGGCCTTCTGCCATATTTATCACTGAGGTTACCAACGACGGGAGAACAGATGAATTGTGTGAAGGCGTAGGCAAAGCCAAGCCAGCCCCCATATTTTGCCGCTTCACTGACGTCACTATGAATCAATTCCTCGATAAGTTTAGGGACGACTGGAATAATGATTCCCCAACCCGTAATATCGATTAGTAGTGTAATAAATATGAATCCGATTGCTGCTTTTTTCCTGGAATTTTCCATCATGATTCAAAAGTAATGAAATCCTTAAAAACTTTTTTGTTATTTAATTACTAATTTGTGCTGTGTGTTATATTATCGGTTGTGTTAACAAACCGATAATAGGGGGATTTTTTCTTTCGATTGAAAGCCTAGGTGTGGATTAGATCGCTTGGCATTTGGGATGGTGCAACACAGTGAAATTACATGAATTCGCAATAAAACACAGTTTATTTGCTTGGGCATGTAAGGATAAAGCAAGTTCTATCTGGGATTCATCTGTGATGAGAACCTCGGGGTGTAATATAACTTCTGTAAAACGACCACTTCCATCTCCACCCGTTTCGAGGGTAGCGATAGCATTGTCCGTATAGGATAAAATCTCGATGCTATTTTTCGAGCAAACGTATAAATAGGACATCATGTGGCAAGAAATCAGGCTGCTAAGCAGCAAATCCTCCGGATTGTACAATGCGGGGTCACCCTTGAATGCTTTTGCTGCGGAAACTTGCAGGTCAGCTTTCCCTTCGATCGCGATGTGATGGCTCTTTGTATAAATTTTTGAACCCACAGCACTAGGCTGTTCAGGATGGTTCCAAGTTAAGGTCGCTTTAAAGATATGTTTGTAACTCATTTTGTTTCAAATTTAAGGTATTCTCCAATATTATAGAACGTCTAGTCCGCAAATTACAGAATGTGTAGGATAGGTCGAATCGACTATGTCAAAATTTTAATAGAACTGCTTAAAAATCAAAGCGACCATTATCTGGTTGAAAACGAGTATGTCCTAGGGTATTCCTTTTATTACCTTACAGAAGGATTGATCCAGCATGATATTTATCGTTTGGAGCAAATCGGCCTTTGAATAAAACTACTTTGTTTGTAATCAGACTACAGTGGCGTCTGATTACAGTACTGTTATGTGCGAACAAAAGTGATATAATCTGTGTTGATAGGTTCAATACCATTTTTTCGCATTTCTCCTGCTATTTGCGCCCTGTGATAGGTGCCATGATTAAAGACGTGTAACAGAATGTCGTTGGCCTTATTCTGAAAAGCCTGATGCTGTGTGTTTGTATAATTGATAATTTCATCCTCCGTGTCATTTCTGCGCTGAATCTGTTGCCCAAATCCTTCTGAGGCTAAATCGTGATACCTCTGGCAATCGATGATACTGTGCTCATCCCAAACACCAACAGGTGGTTTTTCACCAGTTAATCGACTTAACCAAATAATCTGAGCATTAACAATATGGCTAAAGAGCCGTATACAAGAATGAGGTACATTTTCGCCTTCACTTTTCAGTTTATCCAGTAGTGCTGTATTGGCCCAGTTATTATATAACCAAAGCCGCATAAAAGTAGTTGACATCTAATTGTTGTTTATGTGGGTTCTGTAAAATTAAATATACGGAAGATCGCAATAACTTTTTTTTGCTGAGCCTTCAATTATGGACAATTTATGTTATGTAAATAGACATTTTAGTGATTGCTACGCATTATATTTACCTTATTAGGTAAGTTTTGAAAATTACCAACTTAATTGAAATTAGAGATAACGCGATTCTATATTGATAACCTAGAAAATTACTTTATTTGCTGGATGGACTAACCGTTGAGTGCAGGCTAAAAATCATATTCATTTTAGAGCAATATATTTGTTACAATTTAATTGTTTTGTGCGTAATTCTATTTTTTTGATTTGTACAGATCCTAATTGGGATATATTCAGATTGTTAGCGTTATAGGTTGTTGTTGTTTGTCGCAGAAATGTCTTTTTGCGTTATCTCTTGACAAGTCAGACTACCACAAACTAAAGGATATCATTATATTAGACTGATATTATTGAAAAGTATGCTATCTATGAACAGGTTTTTCCAAAATTACAATACGGGGAAACGTATTATTCTTCATTTGTGTTTTTGGTTTTTGGTTTTGGGAATGCAATTCATTTCCTATCAGCGGATAGATATTGATAATTCCTGGATTTTGTTTGTAAAGGACGTCTTTTCTTTGTTGACAATATTTTATGTGACAGCATATATCATCATTCCGCGGTGGTTTATTCCAGGGAAGTTTGTATTATGTATATTATGGTTGTTGTTTATTTACGCCTGGTGGTCGTTTCTAAGTTACTTTGCTGCCCTATTAACGTTGAAATATCTAACACCAGATGTTCGCCTGTCAAGCTATCTTGAAATAATATTAAGTCAAGGAATCTTTGGTGCTTTTCGCCTTTCTTCCATTAGCGATTATTTGTTGGATTTTATTTTTTTGGTGGCGCTGCCATTGACCGTAAAAATTGTACAGGCATTTATGTCTGTCAGAAATTCAAAAATGAAACTCGAATTGAAAAATTCAGCATTGGAATTGAACAATGTCCAATTGGAACTTGCCTTTCTAAAATACCAGATTAATCCACATTTTTTACTTAATACACTTTATAGCATCTACGTGCTGGTATCCGATCATGATGAAAGAGGCGGCGAAAGTATGATGCGTTTAAGTAGTATTATGGTGTATTTACTGCATGAAAGTAATCAACCCAGGATAGAAATTAGTCGCGAATTTCAATTGCTAAAGGATTATGTTGAATTGGAAAAGTTACGCTATAGCGAGACCGTGCAGATCAATCTAAATTTGGTGGCTGAGGACGAAAACAGCATGATTGTTCCTTTGATCTTTTTTCCTTTTGTGGAAAATGCATTCAAACACGGACCTCGGTTAAGTTCTTCGGCGGGATGGATATCCGTAGACATTAAGGTTGCGGATGACAAGGTGTATATGCACGTGGCTAATGCGTATAGAGAACTTTCAAAACCAGAAAATTATGTCGGCGGATTAGGGATAGAAAATGTAAAAAAACGACTGGAACTTCATTATCCTCATAATCACAATTTGGAAATAAAGTCGCATGAGGGTGTATTTAGTGTTAATCTTGTTGTAACTTTACATTCGGAAACAGAGCCGTAGCACCAAAGCAACGGTTTGCGAAGTACTTATGAATAGAATTAAAACTATCCTTATTGAAGATGAGCCTATTGCGAGAGGCCGCCTGGAGAAATTAGTTTCCAAATTAGGCCTGATCGAAATATTGGGTGTATTCGAGAGCCCATTGCAAGCAATTGACATTTTAAGGCAGCAGGAGGTAGATCTCATTTTGTCGGATATAGATATGCCTGAAATGGACGGAATTACCTTTCTCAAGGGACTTGCTCATCCACCATTTGTTGTTTTTATAACTGGGCATTATGAGTATGCGGTCGATGGATTTGAGCTGGATGTGATCGATTATATCTTAAAGCCACTCCTGACGGAAGAGCGGTTAATCAAGGCAATTGAAAAAGTCCAAAAGGCAATTTTGTTTTCTAGAAGGGGGCCACAAGGTGAAAGAAAGGCTATTAAGATAAAGGATCGGAACAAAACTATTTTTATAGATCCGGCGGATATTTTCTATCTAAAAGCCTGGGGGGATTACATTCAAATTTATACGTTAGAAGGTATGCAAACGTTGCTGTCTACCATGAAAGATATGGAAGCAGAACTGCCTTGGGATATGTTTTCTCGTATGCATAGGTCCTATATTGTCAATATTAAACAGATCAAAGGAGTTGAGGCAAGTAAAGTCATTCTGAAAAATGGGACAGAACTCGGTATAGGTTTACAATATCGTAATCAACTTTTCGCGAAGATGGGACTCATATAATTTATCGCATTCATACGTTCTTTCTGTTTCCCAATTTGCATTTTATAATAGCCAACCATAAAGTGGTAAACAGCAAGTTCATGTAAGCGTTGATCGGACATGAACAATCGATTAATAAACATATGAATGTAGCTTGATAGTAACGATGTCCGGGTCGACTTGAATTCATCTCGATCGGTATGGCTCCGTAAGGTGTTAAATATGCTGTATTGAAGTGTATTTAGTTTCTTTTTCGATTCTTCTGGATTGTCTAAAGGTTTGTCGAACCAGTCTTTTTTCTCTTTAAACTTATTGTTGAGATGAATCCAAAGGTTTTTATTATTATCAAATTCTTGCTGTAAAAGGGTATTCATCTGTAGGCAGAAATCTCTTTTCTCGATCAGTGTAAATTTTGCAGCTTCTAATAGCGACTCAATATTTTCGAAAGCCAGGCGCCATCGATCATTGATTGAAGTACTTTGTTGAATAACCTTCAGTATCGTTTCGCTCTGTTGATAGAATAGCTCCTCACTAAGTTCCATACAAAATGGGGTATATCGTTCAATCTCCCGTGTATAAGTGTCAAAGGATAGCGTTGATATCTGTCCATCTTTAATAAACTGTTCCAGTAGGGTATTAAGCGTGGATATAACGAAATAATACTGGCTTGGATCTGAAAGCTCAACTCTAAACCTAATGTGGGGCGATGGATCGTTGTACCGAATAAAAAACCATTTTTTTAGGACATTTTGTTGACTAATTGTCGCTACGATTATGGGGAAAACCTCCTTTAACAAGGTGTCTGCAAAATGTAAACCACAATAAATCTTGACGTAAAGCCATTCACTGCCCAAAGGGAAACATCTTTTTAGGTTAGTGTCTTGCGGAGCTGATTCATTTGTGAAAGTATCCTGCTGTGATTCTATTGGAATAATGATTTCGTTGGCAAAAATATGTCCATCTTTATCTCTGGCTACTGATGAATAGTCACTCAGGATATATTCGGTTAATATGGTCTCTCTTTTGTACATATGATCCAATACGATTTCTATGCAAAAAGGATTGTCTAAATTTATCAACAGTTCATTATCGCCGCTGCTGATGATAACCATTGCAGGGATTGCTAACTCCGCTTGTATATTTTTTATGAAAGCCTGAGGGTTGCTGGGGTATTTCGCTATTTTTTGAATTCGCCACTGGGCTCTAGATAAGATAATATTTTTGTAGCTTATTCGTGGAAGCCTCGGCTGCTCTTTCATAATCCCCCAATTCCAGGAAAGATCCAACCTATTATTTTGGAACTGAAAATCTGCGAGAAACTTGTAAATATTCATACCCTGTTCAAAATTGTGGGCTGTCGTCAAACGGGGGATAACCATTTTATTGAATTTCTTGGACCACAAGATTAGACGCTGTTCTTTAACGAACAGGTATAAGTCATTAACATCAATTTGCTCTTGTTCTTCGTCGATTGTTGGGCTTAGACAAATTGATGCCTTTCGCAGCGCAGGTCTATAAATTATATTACCAGCATTATTGTCTGGGTAATGACAAATCTCGGCAAGTATTGCATTGGGAAACTGCTGTTGCTCTCTGTTGGTCGATTCTTTTAATTTGTTATGCAATTCATCATCCAAATGTGCAAATCTGGAAATTAAGTTTCCTGACGACGAACCACCAATAGTACCCAAATTAAAGAATAAATTTTCCTGACATGAACTCCTAAGGAGATTGCCGATGGCATAGAATGAAGAAGGGATAGTATGGACTGTTTGTTTACGCTGTTTAGCGATATGATCTAGATCTTTGCCGGTCAGCCGAATTTCGTTGAATTGATTTTTTACACTTTCTACAAATTTTTCAATGACCAGATCTTGATAATGGTGGTCGCCATATTTTTTTTCGCCCGTCGGAGTGATGTTTTTAACATCCCCGAGTATCTCATCCGTTATATTGTAGACACCTTCTTGACGTCCGTAACCAATCCCAATATCGGGGTCTAGAGCTGTCGTTAGCGGAACCATTCTATCTTCATATTTAACAGAGAACGCAGTTCTAAACCGATCAAAATCTGTTAACTTAGCCTGGCTGCAAAGTGGTAGTAAATCCTGGAATTGATCTCTTATGTGATTTAATGCGGCATCTGATAAATTATTTTCTTCCATCCCCATGAGGAGGTCTCCCTGTAACGAATTGGTCATATCGAGTTCTGGAGCCAAAGGCTGCAATAATTTAAGGATGGCGGTTCGGATCTCAATGACAGATTGAGAACTATGAAGCCATTTTTTTATCGTTAATAAAGGATTTAAATAATTTTCCGTCTTATCCACTCTTTCAAGCGTCGTTATCAGGCTATCCAGATAACCTTGGCCAATTACATTGGGCTGTAATTCAGAAGATATGATTCCAAGGCTGATGAGGTTATTGACGAATAGGGGCGCATGCGTTGTTGATGCTCCAAGACCTTGCAGCAGATCGATTAATGATTGATAATGGCTGGTTCTCTTATTGCGTTCAAAATATTGGATGACTCGATCCAAAACTGGGGTAAGCCTTATGCGTTTCAGGATATGCTGTCCTTTCTTCCCATTTGTTACTTTTTGATAATATTTGTAATATTTACCATCTAAATATAAGGTCGGATTGATACGATAATAGAGTTGACTGTAAATTCTTTTGTCTTTTGATATCTGTTCAATAATTCCTGTCAAAATGGTGGCATCCAGTTTTAATACAGCTTTATTCGCATTAGTCCTAATTAACGATACCTTTTTTTCGTTGACGGCAATGTTCCCAAAAGATACCCCTGCGAATAAACCGAAAGGCGTACTTCTGGTACTCATCCTAATCGCATATTTGAGTAGTGAAGCGATCATTTTTGAGCTGCTTTCTTTCTTGTATTCAAGCCATTTTTGAACTTCTACTGAGAAGGCAGGGCTTGCGAGAAATAGGGCTTCTTTTAATTGCTCATTTTGAAACAAATGACGAAGTTTCTCTTCTATTTCATGTCTCTCTTTTATCGTTAAAAGATCAACGGCAAATGCAGCTGGAAGCAGAGGCGTGCGCAGAAGAAAATAATCGGATAAGTGGAATAATGACATGAATTAGTAGGACTAGTATTGCATGACTTGTTTTATACAGGACTGAAACATTTCGGGCGAAATTGGTTTTTGTAGTGCAAAATGCTTTCTGTTTTTGATAAATTCCGGATAATGCCAGCGTGACACAGCGGACGTAATGATCAGGATAGGAATATCGGCGATCAATTCGGCAAGTGTATTAATATTACCGCCGCTAACAATGAGATCGAGGAATAGGATGTCTGCGGATTTTAGATCATGACTAAATAATGCTGGATTTTCAATGTCTTCAACCATCTTTATCAATTGAAGATCTGGAAACATGTGAATGTATTCAACTATTTTTTTTGTCGCCAGGGGTTCATCCTCAATGAGAATACATTTAAGCTTGGGTGAAGTCATATACTCGGTTCTTTTTTTATTTAGTAGACAATCAAGACGATTGCTGTAAAGGCGCCTACCAGAACGCCTTCACAGCATTATCCTCTTTTATATTACTTTTGAAGATGTAACTGTCTTAATAGTTACCAGTTCCATATCATCAAAATCAAAAAATGAGATCGGTTCGACCAAGCAGACAGTTTGTACATCCAATACAAAATCCTCCGCTAAAAAATTTTCAATGTTTTCCATAGTTATACGTTTAAATTGTAAACAAATGTGCTTTCTACGGAAAAGAACAACGAAAAATATCGACAGAATTGAAAATGAATCGGACGAACTAAAGAATCTATTCGACGAAAAAATAGCGCCTGTTCCTATTTCTGTTCGCCGTGTATTAGATGCTGTTCGAATAGTCTGCCAGATTATGAACATTGAAAGAAGGTCCATCGTATACTGTTGGAAAATTCGACGAAATAGCATTTGAGTACGATGAAATAGCGACAGCTTTGTTGTAGGATTCTATCTGGTTCATTATTTTAGAACTATCTATTTTAGTAGCGAAAAACCATTTCTTTAGCCATTAAAGCCATGTAACGTAAATAGATAAACTAATGAGAAGGCTTGAGGTAAGTCCTTGACCAGAAAAGCATCTGCCAAATAAATAGGTGAGTAGTGTGAGCGCGTAAAACAAATGAGAATATGAATTTATCGAATGAAATGCACAGTTTTTTGAAAAGAGAAGGGTTACGGTTATTTAGAAAAAAAGTAAGCTGGCAGACCTCTGCGAAATATCAGATCTATGCAGATGGGAAAACAAAGATTGGTGTCGCATTTGACAGAATTCAAAATTTTATCGACGAAGATACCGATGCATCCGGCTGGAGTGGAATGGAAACGATTAAACTCGAAGAACGCGGTGATTATATTATCTATGGTTTTGTTGAGGAAGTGGAAAGCTAAAGAAGAATTGAGTTTAACCTGTCGTATCGTATTATCGAATAAATATTACAAATCAATTCCCTAATTGTGTAATGATTTCGATGTTATTTGTGGCCAAATTTGTTGTGTAAAATAAAACAATCAGTTATGGCGACAGATATTTATAAAGATACGGTTTATCTACCTTTAGAAGATGTTGAAAGCGAACATTGTGCTTCAATTGTCGAAAAAGGACTAGCTCAGGTCAAAGGCTTGGCGAGCTATCGGGTGGAATTGAATAATCATAGAGCTGCTATCGTACCTAAAGATAGTGAAGCGGTCGTTAGCAGTGTAAAGACGATCAAAGATCTTGGTTATGGTGTTTCTACATTGACCAAAACATTTCCAGTTCTTGGGATGACTTGCGCCTCATGTGCCAGTAGCGCCGAAAGTATGGCGAAATATGAACAAGGGGTTGTCAATGCGTCTGTAAATTTTGCAACTGGAAATCTTACAGTTGAATATTTGCCTAATATTACGGATCATTTAAAAATTCAGAAAGCAGTCCAGGCTGGTGGCTATGATTTATTAATCGAAGATGAATCTACACAGCAGGAAACATTGGAGGCTATTCACGCAGCTAGATTTCATAAGCTTAAAATCAAAACACGATGGGCAGTATTGTTATCGCTTCCCGTAGTTGTGATTGGTATGTTCTTTATGGATATGCCGTATGCAAATCCTATTATGTGGCTGTTTTCTACACCCGTAGTTCTTTGGCTAGGCAAGGACTTTTTTGTCAATGCGTTGAAACAAGCGAAACACTGTTCGGCCAATATGGATACACTTGTTGCGTTGAGCACGGGTATAGCCTACATCTTTAGCGTATTTAATATGCTCTTTGCTGAATTTTGGCATCAACGTGGCTTGCATGCACATGTGTATTTTGAGGCCGCCTCTGTTGTTATTGCTTTTATTTTATTGGGTAAATTGCTGGAGGAAAAGGCCAAAGGTAACACCTCATCTGCCATTAAAAAGCTAATGGGGTTGCAGCCGAAGACGGTTATGGTCATTCAATCGGATGGGGTAGAGCGTCAGGTTCCTATAGAAGCCGTTCATACTGGCGATATCATTTTGGTAAAACCAGGGGAGAAGATCGCCGTCGATGGTGTTGTTATCAGTGGAAATTCCTATGTTGACGAAAGTATGCTAAGCGGAGAGCCGGTCCCGGTTTTAAAAACGGGAAATGAACAGGTATTTGCAGGGACGATCAATCAAAAGGGAAGTTTTCAGTTCAAAGCTACAAAAGTTGGGCGGGAAACAATGCTTGCACAGATCATTAAAATGGTACAGGATGCACAGGGAAGTAAGGCTCCTGTGCAAAAACTGGTCGATCGAATTGCTGGTGTATTCGTTCCTGTTGTCATTGGTATTGCTATTTTAACTTTTCTACTGTGGTTTACTTTAGGTGGAGAAAACCATCTGGTACAGGGGTTATTGGCGGCAGTAACGGTTTTAGTTATTGCGTGTCCCTGTGCACTAGGTTTAGCAACTCCTACAGCGATCATGGTTGGCGTGGGTAAGGGAGCTGAACAGGGCATTTTAATTAAGGATGCGGAAAGTCTGGAGCTGGCCAAAAAGGTAAGTGCAGTTGTTTTGGATAAAACCGGTACCATTACGGAAGGAAAACCTGTTGTTACTGACGTGTATTGGGAAAATAATGAAGATAATTTGAAAGGTATCCTGTTAAGCTTGGAGAAACAGTCAGAACATCCATTGGCAGAAGCTGTTGTGGGGTATTTTAATGATGTCAGAGTTACTCCAATATCCTTTATCGAAAGTATTACGGGGAAGGGTGTAAAAGGCAGTGAAGGAATCGAAACTTACTATGTAGGGAATCGCAGGTTGTTGGATGAAAATAGGATTACAATTTCGACAGAATTGATGGAACATGCTACTCAATGGGGAAATCAATCGAAAACAGTGATCTGGTTTGCCAATAGTCATACTGCATTAGCTGTAATTGCCATTGCGGACCAGATTAAGGAAACTTCTGTACGTGCAATCAAGGAGATGCAAGCAATGGGAATTGAACTATATATGCTGACTGGTGACAACGAGGCTACAGCGAGGGCCATCGCTGCGGAAACAGGGATTCAGCATTACAAAGCCGAGGTATTGCCAGAGCACAAAGCTGATTTTGTTAAGGAATTGCAGCAAAGGGGACAGGTGGTCGCTATGGTTGGGGACGGTATTAATGATAGTACAGCCTTAGCAACAGCGGATGTCAGTATTGCAATGGGAAAAGGAAGTGATATTGCAATGGATGTAGCGAAAATGACAATTATTTCTTCTGATTTGACGAAGATACCCCAGGCAATTCGACTTTCGAAACAAACGGTCGCAACGATTAAGCAAAACTTGTTTTGGGCATTTATTTATAATTTAATTGGAATTCCACTCGCTGCAGGCATTCTGTATCCATTCAATGGTTTCCTTTTAAACCCGATGATAGCTGGAGCTGCAATGGCATTGAGCAGTGTAAGTGTCGTGAGTAATAGCTTGCGGCTTCGCTGGAAAAAATAGCTACCGATGGTTGAGCTGTAGACCGTGTTTTAAACGGTAAATATTATAAAACAAAATAGAAAAACTGTAAGTATAGCCAATAGAATTAAAGGGATCTTTGTACAGATAATTAAATAGATTAATAACATTAAAATTAAATAACATGGAAAGCAAAGAACTTCAATTCAAAACAAACCTCACTTGTGGGGGATGTGTATCCAAAGTAAGTGCAGATCTAGATAATGTGGACGGTATATGTGAATGGAATGTTGACACCACAAATGCAGACAAAATTCTGACTGTAAAATCTGAAGGCGTTTCGGAAGAAGAAATAATTGAAATTATCAAAAAGAAGGGTTTTAATGCAGTGATCTACTCCGCATAATTGTTCCATAAATCTATAGAAGCATCACACCCTAAAAGCTGGACAAAACTTTTAGGGTGTTTTTATGAAGTATAATTATAAGACGAAACTGAACTCAGTTTTATTAGTTATAAATTCGGGTTTCCTTTTTATCCATTTTAGTTTTAGATTCCTGTTAATTAAAATGGATAAACATGTCTTTAAAATTAAGTGTCATTTTAGAAAATTGGCGGATAATATCTTGTCCTATATTTCCATATACAGTTTCATTCTTGATTTTCGATTTTAATAGGTTTATTTTTTTAAGAGCGATCGGTTTATCGCCGATATGGAATGTATGTTGTATGACAAAGCCTTCATATTCAACGTTACCACCTGCGCCTCCCATGGCGACTTTGGTCGGTATACCATATTTTTCGATATGCTGTTTGTAGGTTTCGTAAAATGGCGCATAAAGGATTGTATTTTCCGCTCCCGTATCAAAGGTATAGTGCTTTCCATCAATGGCAATAAGAGGTGATAACCCATCTATTGCAAGATTTGAAGCCTTCTTTGTAACTGTAGGTCTCTTAGGTACGATAAAAAAATCATCTCGTGTAAGCTGTACTTCTTTCAGTGCTTCTATGACTGGGAAGCCTATTATGCCATTGATCTGATAGCCAATTTGTGGGATATAAAGTGCACTGTCTGGGAAAACCAGAAATATAGCATTCGATATGTTGATGTTACCAAGTTTTAATTGTTTACAGACTGCTAAATCGGCTTTGATAGCAATACCTGTAATTGCGTCTACATCAATATCTGCACGGATAATATCCATATGAAGTCGTTTGGCCACGGACTCCGAAACTGTCGATAGATTTGCTCCGGTGTCAAATATGAAACTTGCTGTATCGCCGTTAACCTCTACCTTTAGATTCTTCAAGCTGGCTTTATCTTTCGTCATTTTAAGACGGGTATCGTCGTTAATTTGTATAAGCTGCGGCTTTACATGATCAAGTGCCGACCAGATTTTTAGATTGTTTCGGAGATCCGCTCTTGTATCTGTTGACAGCAAGGGATCGAATTCGAGCAGGATTTTTTGCGTTGTCTGTTTTGCCTCATCGTAATCTTTCAGTTTGACAAAATTATCTTCCTGAATACGTCGTATTTTTAGTCGCAGTGTGTCAGGCAATTCTTCTGTTGCTGTGTTCAGCAGTGCAATTTTTTTGTTTGAAGCGATGGGCCTATTAAAGGCATTATCGAGTATCGCCAAAATAAAAAGTTGCTCATGGGCGTTTAAAAAAGTTTTATTTACCTTAAAAAGGTCACGGGCGGTGAAGAAATCTTTTGATGCTATTAGCCGATATAGGTTATTGAATTTAGTTGACGTGGCTTGCCCGAAATTAAGCTGGGGGGTGATGAATAACAGGAAATATGTTGACAAGTATTTTTTGAAATGATTTGCTGGGAGATTCATGATGTAGTCAATAAATTGTCTTTTGATCAGTGATATGTTCACTTTTTTAAATGTCGGAAAAGTTCTTGTTATTTTTTCAATTTTATTGTTGCTTATTTTGTTATTGATCAAGGGTTTATGTTGTGAAGTTGTGTGCAATACTTGTGGTCTTGAATAATTAAGGTTAAATTAGCTAATGTTTTGAGAAATTTCTCCTAGGAGGATTGGATTGACGAGATCTCCGAATTCGGATTTAATCTTTTAGCCCTTACTTTAAGAGAACGATTAGTGAACAGGGATTTATTTTAATAGAATAATTTAATGAAACAAAAGACGATGAATATTAGGTTTAATAGAGGGGTTATTTTTTTTGGTCTTGCGGCTTTATCGACCAGTTTGTTTTTTAGCTGTGGAAACACAGGAACTAAAAGTGAGACCAAGGCCGAAAAGGTGGAGGAACCTGCTGAAGCGACTGCACCCACAACGCAGGAGCTATCTTTTAAGGATAAAGAGGGGAAGGTTCTTCAATTAAGCGCTTTAAAAGGAAAGGTCGTATTTATCAATTTCTGGGCGACTTGGTGTCCTCCTTGTATTCATGAACTACCTTCCATTGACCAGCTTAGGCAATCGCTTAAAGATAATAAGGATATCGTTTTCCTCATGGTGGATGTTGATGGCGACATGGAGAAGTCTTCAGCATTTATGGCAGAAAACAAGTATGATCTGCCCCTTTATATAGCAGAGGGTGAAATTCCTGCAGAATTCTTAGGGCAGTCCATCCCGACAACGGTGATCTTGGATAAAACTGGAAAGATCGTAGAGCGTTTGGAAGGAAGCCGTGACTATGGGACTCCTGAGATAAAAAAAGCATTGCAGGATATCGCAAGCGGCAGTTAACGATCGATTATTGTAATCGCTATTTTCTATAGATGGAGAATAGAATTTGAATAGAAAAAACAGTATTTTCGCGGTGTCAAGTTAATTTATAGCGATGTCCGAACTTCAAGAGCAGACTGCAGTCAGAACGACTTATTTTAGTATTGTAGGCAATGCATTACTAGCATTGTTAAAATGGCTAGCTGGTTTCTTTGGAAACTCCTATGCCCTGATTGCGGATGCAATTGAGTCAACGGCGGACATTTTCTCTTCATTTCTAGTGCTTCTGGGTTTAAAATATGCGCAACGACCTGCCGACGACAATCACCCGTATGGTCATGGTCGGGTAGAACCCCTCATTACATTTATTGTCGTTGGTTTTCTCATCGTTTCTGCAACCATAATCGCTTATGAAAGTATTGAGAATATAGGAACGCCACATGACCTGCCAAAGCCTTGGACTCTATTTGTTCTTGGCGGGATCATCGTATGGAAAGAAATTTCGTATAGGATCGTTATGAAGAAAAGTAAAGAAACAAATAGTTCTTCACTTCGTGCAGACGCTTGGCACCATCGAAGCGATGCGATAACGTCAGTTGCAGCATTCATTGGGATATCTATTGCATTGTTACTCGGAAAAGGATATGAAAATGCGGATGACTACGCGGCATTATTTGCTGCTGGATTTATACTGTATAACTGTTATCATATTTTCAGGCCGGCGCTTGGCGAGATAATGGATGAAAATGTATACGATGAGGTCATTGATAATATCCGGGAAGAAGCATTAAAGGTAGAGGGGATAAAAGCCACAGAAAAATGTTTTGTCCGCAAATCGGGGGCTAAATATCATGTCGATCTGCACGCTATTGTTGATAGTGAAATTACCGTAAGGGAAGGGCATGAATTGGCACATAAACTCAAAGACCATTTGGTTGCGCATATTCCTGATCTCGGTCATGTGATGATCCATATTGAACCGAACGAATGTCTTTGGGAAGCAAATTGAAATGGCAGCACATGTTAATTTTCTTGAACCGTGCCGCCATTTGATTGTTTAGAAGCTTAGGTGTTTTCAGCTTCAAGCAATTCGATCTGCCATTTAACCTGATCCGCTTTAATAGGGTAATCGATATTATTTCTTAAGCTTTCATAAATGGCTTCAAACAGCTGATTGTAATCTCCTTTATGTGGCGTTACTAAAGACTCATGTTTTTGATTTGATGCGTCTATCGTAACAAGTTTCCCCTCGAGGCCGGCTGGCTCAAGGCCATAAGATGGATTGTCAGGTAACATACCATCTAGCAATTGCTGTTCTTGCACATCTGTCATATTCTTGATAAAACTCCCTTTTGTGCCATGTAAAACAAAGGCTGGCTGTGGAGAGGCAACAAGTAGACTTCCCGTTAAATACACGTTCAGTCCAGCTGGATAATAGAGCTGGTAGTGAAAATAATCTGCAACTTTAGAATCCGGCCTGTTAATGGATGTTGTCTTGGTAAATTTAACCGGTTTTCCAAAAAGTGAGATTGCCTGATCAATAAGGTGAGGGCCTAGGTCATAAGTAATACCATTAGAAATATACTGCGTATCTTCCTTAAAGTATTTTTGTCCCAATTCCATTTTATAGCGATCAAATCTGAAATGCACTTCAATCAGCTTTCCTAATTCTCCACTGTCAATCACTTTTTTAATGTCTAAAAAGTGACCGTCATACCGTCTGTTTTGATAGAAAAATAATTGTTTGCCTTGTTTTTTGCTGATGGCAAGAAGAGTGTCGAATTGTGTAGTGTCATCAACGGCAGGTTTTTCTATCAATACATGTTTTCCTGCTTCTAGGGCCTCTTTGGCATATTGGAAATGTGTATAGTTTGGTGTATTCACAATGACCAGTTCGATGCTTTCATCCGCTAGTATTCCAGCAATGCTATTATAGCTTTTTATTGCCGGATAAAATTCATGTGCTGCTTTTTTCGACCGTTCTACAACAGCGCTGAGATTGAAATGAGGATTGGTATGTATAAATGGTGCGTGAAAAACACGTCCTGACATGCCAAAACTCAGTATTCCTGTGTTAATTTGAGTGTGTTTCATGTTAATTTAAATTACTTTAGCGTTGTCTTGTTGGTTGTTAGACTTCAATATAAACTTTAATGCTATTGCGTGACAATCTTATCCGTGTCTGATTCTCCAAGGTTGTTTATAAATAAATGTGTTACGCCGTCTTCTGTTGCCAAAAGACATGCCGAACACAGCTGATAAAAAAGTGAATGTTCTACAACCCCTGTAATGAGTTTGATTTGCTTATTCAAATCAAAAATATCGGGCAGTTTAGAAAAATAAATATCTGCCAGGAAATTACCTCTCTCAGAAAGGAGAGGACCCGATTTTTGTTCAGATTTTCGTAATACAATGTCGGATATCGTTGTAGAATAACTTGATTTTAGATTTTTATGTACCGATAGCCAAGCTTCTGGTATAATTTCAACACATAGCGGATGCTTTGTGCTAAGTTTTTCGACCATCTTTGAGCCATCGGCCAAGAGAATAAACTGCTGCGCCATATTCGCCATAATCTTCTCACCCGTGTGCACGCCACCGCCGCTTTTGAATGCATTTAAATGAATGTCGACCTGATCACAGCTGTCAAAATAATAGTCCAGCGTTGCTAGGATACTGTTATCAACACAAATAAGTCCATTCTCTTGGAGCAGCATTTTGGTTTCCAAGGAAGGTGATGTAAATTTTAAGCTGGATTTAAAGCTGATACTGCTGGCGATTAATTCAATGAAGTAGGCTATTGTTGATCCAACCCCCAGTCCGATGAGCTGATCGGGTTTTAATAGTTTAAGAGCAGCTTTGGCAGCTTCCTGTTTGAGATTATTCATAATCGGTAAACTTATAAGATGGTAATACCTTGCGCGGCATAAGGCTGTAAAATGCTGTCAAAAGGATCCTTTTCTGTAATTAAATAACTGATATCAGAGACGGCGCATGTCAGGAAAGAAGCCAAGGTGTCAAGCTTATTGCTTGTGGTGGCAGCAACGATGTTCATTGAATTTTTACATAGTACTCTTTTGACATCTGCTTCTTCGTGTGTTCTTGATGTAAGTCCGCGGCGGAGATCCAGGCTACATACACCTATGAAGCTGATATCCGCGTATATGTCTTCAAATGTGGAGATTGTTTGCTGTCCTTGCATAGTAAGTGATGATTTGCAGAAAGTGCCACCAGCAAAAATCAAGGTGATGTTTGGGAAGTTGGCAAGTATATTGGCTATTGGGAGACTATGTGTGACAACAGTAAGGGTTAGGCTATCAGGAATATTTCCTGCAATTGTCTGTGTTGTTGTGCCGCCATCGAAAAAGACAACTTGATGATTTTTCAACAGTGTGATCGATTTTTCTGCTATGGATTGTTTCTCCATAACATCAAGGTTGTTTCGGTCGTATATATTGAATGGCATGTTTGAACGTAGCGTGGCGCCACCCCGAATAGCGCGAAGCAAGCCGGCGTCGGATAACTCTTTAAGATCACGTCGGACGGTATGTTCAGAGACACCAAGTTCGGCTGCTAATTCTACCATCACTAATTTTCTTTCCTTTTTGATTTTAACTAATATAAAATCGTGGCGTTCTTCTTTGGATATCATGCTATAAATATAATGCTTTTGTGCTATATGTTGCAATATTTAGCCTTGTATTTGTAGTTATATTGCAATATATTGCAATATAACGAGTTGTTTATCGATAAATTGTTTATTAGTTTTTTTGATGGCTTCCAATTCAATTTTTGATGAACTTGTTTTTGTGGCATTTATCTCTTTCAAATAACGTTATATTTGTGAATGATCGGGGGGAGATTCGCTCGCCTTTCTGTTGTAACCAATTCTAATTTTCGCCTTTACAGGTTTGCATCTTAAGCATGGGAGATCAAATAAAATATGAAAGTTATCGTTAAAATTGCAGGTTCTATTGTGTTCGTCTTTTTATGTGGCTGTAACGTACAGCCTGGCGGAAAGCTTAAGAAAGAACAATGGGTATTAGGAGGCTTTGAGCGGCCCAAAGGTATCAATCCAATTATTGAGCCTGATACGAGTTCGGTATTTTATGATCCAATTCTGAAGAAGGAGATTCGATGGGAGGACAACGACACTTTTAATCCTGCTGCAGTGGTAAGGGGAGATAGTGTTTATGTCATTTATCGTGCAGAAGATCGGACAGGGAAGGCTATTGGCCACCGGACCTCCCGACTGGGATTAGCAGCTAGTGCTGACGGTATTCATTTTGAACGACTGAAAACACCGGTATTCTATCCAGCTCCCGATGAGCAGCAGGATAACGAGTGGCCGGGTGGGACGGAAGATCCCCGCTTAGCACAGACGGAGGACGGGCGTTTTGTGCTATTTTATACCCAATGGAATCGAAAGGTGCCACGCTTAGGTTTAGCAATATCCACTGATCTGAAACACTGGACTAAGTATGGTCCCATTTTTAAAAAGTCGAAAAACAGGCCCACTCTTGTTGATGAACCGCATAAATCAGCTTCTATTGTGACAGTAATGAAAGGTAACAGACAAGTCATAGCTAAAATCAATGGGAAATATTGGTTGTACTGGGGGGAACATGGTGTGTATGGCGCCACATCTGATAATTTGATTGACTGGGAGCCCGTAACAGATAAAAAGGGGGCATTGATCGCCTTTATTTCGCCAAGGGATGGCTATTTTGACAGTTCATTGACTGAGTGCGGTCCCCCGGCAGTTTTGACTGATAAAGGAATTGTATTGCTGTACAATGGTAAGAATCATGCTGAAAAAGGAGATAAGCGTTTTAATAAAAATACTTATTCCGCTGGGCAGGTTTTATTTGATTCACGAGATCCGACGAGCGTATTGGCTCGAATGGATGTTCCGTTTTTGCGTCCCATGGAATCTTTCGAAAAAAGTGGGCAATATATCGATGGTACGGTTTTTATTGAAGGATTGGTCTTTTTTAAACAAAAATGGTTTTTATATTATGGCTGTGCTGACTCCAGAGTTGCTGTGGGCATTTATGACCCAGGAAATCCTGCCGTCATGGATCCCTTACCCTAATCGGTGTAAATCTGTTTGTATAGCATGAAAACAGTATTGAGTTTGAATTTTATATTAATTAAAGATTGATGGAGCAATTTTGAAGGGGGCTGTATGGGTTGAATTCGTAAAATTAAAAAAGGCAGATCATTTGATCTGCCTTTTTGGGTAAGTAATCGGGCTCGAACCGACGACCCCTAGAACCACAATCTAGTGCTCTAACCAACTGAGCTATACCTACCGTGATTTTGATGATACAAAAGTACGATTAAACCCTATTCCCTCCAAATATTTGATTGAAAAAAAGCAGCGTTTAATGCCAACTAGGTGAAGATTAGTTTATTAAATTTTAATAAAAAACATCGATATGGTTACGTTTCGATGTTGATATGCATTTCGCTTGTCTAAATTTGTCATTTGCTTCTGATCTTTAACAAAAAATGCGGTTCCTACCATAGAAACCGCATTTTTTGTTAAAAGAAATATGATTAGATCATTTCTACACTTCTCTTCACGAAAGACGTTAGATCTGCTCCTGACAATAAACCTCTGGATAAGAGCGCTAAATCAAAAGCCTGTTTTGCTAGTTTTGAACCTTCTTCGTCCGATGACGATAAAATTCTTTTGATCAGCGGATGGTTCCCATTGACAGTTACTTTATAATTATCGGGCAATGAACCATAAAAATTCATACCACCACCAGTCTTGGCCATATCTTTCATTCGGCGCATAAATTCATCAATTGTTACCGACACAGGCAAATCGCCTTCATTTAATGCATCAACCTCAACTTTCATGTCTTGACGGGAGATTGCTTTTTCAAAAACCGCTAGTGCTTTTTTAGATTCTTCTTCCGAGAGGGCAAGTTCGACCTTTTCGTCTTTTTGGATCAACTTATCGATAACGTCAGCATCTACACGCTTCAGCTGTACCTTTTCACCGCCTTTTTGCTCCAAATAAGCTGCAAAGTGCGTATCCAGTGGCCCATCGAGCATCAAAACATCATACCCCTTATTTAATGCAGTTTGGATGAAACCATCTTGTTGAGCAGCATCATGTGTATATAAATAAACAATGTTTCCATCTTTATCTACCTGGATATCTTTGACCTTTTCGTAATACTCCTTAATGGTGAAACTTTGGTTACCTGTGTTTTTTACTAAACAGAAGTCATTTGCTTTTTCAGCAAATTTTTCATCGCTTAGCATACCGTATTTGATAAATAAACCGATATCCGTCCATTTCTCTTCAAATCCCTTACGATCAGTCTTAAATATTTCGTTCAATTTGTCGGCCACCTTTTTGGTGATATAACTGTTGATTTTTTTAACGTTACTGTCTGCCTGTAAAAATGAACGGGATACGTTTAATGGAATATCCGGCGAATCAATTACCCCATGAAGTAACATCAAGAATTCTGGAACAATATCTTTCACCTCGTCGGTGATGAACACTTGTCTAGAATAGAGCTTAATTTTATTGCGTTGGATCTCCAGTTCATTTTTAACTTTAGGGAAGTAGAGGATACCTGTCAGGTTGAATGGGTAGTCTACATTGAGGTGAATCCAAAACAATGGTTCATCCATTGAGTAGGGATAGAGTTCGCGGTAGAAGGCTAGATAATCTTCGTCTTTTAATTCAGACGGCGATTTTGTCCAGGCCGGATTGGTATTGTTAATGATATTGTCTACCTCTACAGATTTGTATTTTGGTTTTCCTTCTTCGTCTTCACCATCCGGTTCAGAATTTGTTTTGGTACCAAAACGGATTGAAATAGGAAGAAATTTAGCATACTTATCTAAAATGTCCTGTAAGCGTGCCTGGCTTAAAAATTCAGTTGATTCTTCGTTAATATGCAAGATGACATCTGTTCCGCGGGTGGTTCTTGTACCTGTAGAAATTTCGTAAGATGTACTACCATCGCAAGTCCAATGAGCAGGTTCTGCTCCATCCTGATAAGATAAGGATTGGATTTCTACTGTATCGGCTACCATAAATGCTGAATAGAAGCCTAAACCAAAGCGGCCAATGATTTCATTTGCATCATTTGCCTCTTTGAATTTTTCCATGAACTCTGTTGCTCCTGAGAAAGCGATCTGGTTGATGTATTTTTTTATTTCATCTGCTGTCATACCAATACCATTGTCGGAAATAGTGATGGTCTTGGCAGCTTCATCAAATTTTACGTCTACAATCAATTCACCTGTTTCACCTTGGTATTGACCCAAAGATGCCAGGCGTTTGATTTTTTGAGAAGCATCAACTGCATTAGATACCAGTTCACGCAAGAAAATTTCATTATCAGAATATAAGAACTTTTTGATTACGGGAAATATGTTCTCCGTGTGAATTGAAATACTACCTTTTTCTGGATTCATAATTTGTATGTCGCTATTTTTAATTTTATGATTTGTTTAAAACATACAATCAGTGTTCCAAATCGTCTTTATAGGACATGATGGCAGGAAACAGTCTATTTTGTCATAGGCTCATTCGGTGAATTTAGGGGCTCTATAAGTAAACTGCCAGCCAGAGCAAGTCCCTCGCATTAATTTAGGCCTGGGCTCTGAGGGAAATTGGCGACATGTGCATATTTGGGACCAAGTCCAATAATGGCATCCTTCCACAACAATTCACCGTTACCTTCAAAAATGAGCTGATGATGGTATTTGTTTTGTACAGCCCAGCTATTTTCTTTGATTTCGCCGTCTAATTGACCTGCAGACCATCCAGAATATCCGATAAAGAATTTTAATTCGTCAGGTTTTATGCTACCGGTTTGTATGGCTTCGATAAGCTTCTCTTCATCGCCACCAAAATAGATTCCAGGAGCCACTTCTTCGCCACTCAACAGTAAATCAAAACGGTTATGTACAAAAAAAAGGCTTTCCTGAGCAACCGGACCACCGACGTAGATCGGGAAATTGCAATCCGGTATAGATTCCAATAATTGGCCTATGCGAACATTGGTTTGATTATTTAGAACAAATCCGAGTGAACCTTCCTTATTGTACTCACATAACAATATCACAGACCTGAGGAATCTGGGGTCTAGCATAAAAGGCTCGGAAATCAATAAACTTCCTTTTTGTGGGTCTAGTTCGGTAAACATATAGCGCGAATTTTAATTATTTATTGAATTTAATCTTTTTTATTTAATCTATGCGAGATTTGTGCCAAAATTAGGATTTTGTGAATTTCTACTAACTTTATAGAGAAAAAGCAATGATTTTAGTAAGTTTGTAGGATATAAAAACAGGTTTCTATGTCCATTCAACATAAAGATATTGCAGCAATCAGACAGGATTACGTATTAGGTAGCCTATCTGAATCGGATGTGGATCGTGATCCAGTCCACCAGTTTAAAAAATGGTTTGATGAGGCTATTCACAGTGAAGTAATCGAGCCCAATGCCATGGTACTTTCAACGGTTTCTTCCTATCAATTGCCGTCCTCGCGAGTTGTTTTATTGAAGGACATCGTAGCAGAAGGACTGGTCTTTTTTACAAACTATGAAAGTCGTAAAGGGGAAGACATGAAGGCTAATCCGCATGTTGCATTGTTGTTTTTTTGGCCTGAATTACAAAGACAGGTCCGGATCGAAGGTGTTATTGATTTTGTAAGTGAGGCCGATTCGGATGAATATTTCCAATCGCGGCCAAAAGCAAGCCGTATTGGTGCGCTAGCATCCCCACAGAGTCACGAAATCCCTAACCGTAATTTTTTGGAAAATAGGGTAGAGGAACTCGAGAATCAATATAATGGAAACGATTCTATACCGAGACCATCACATTGGGGTGGTTATCTATTGAAACCGATTTATTTCGAGTTTTGGCAAGGGCGTGCAAGTCGGCTACATGATCGTATGGTCTATAAAAAAGTGTCGGATTCCTGGAAGATTACACGCATAGCTCCATAAATATGACATTTGACGAGATTAAATCGATGCTTGTTTCCAAATTTGGAACTCAAATTATTCTTAAAGAAGATCGGAATGGGCTGCAGCCAGCACTTTTTATTGATAAAGCAGATATTGCAGCCGTTTGTTTATTTCTGAGGGATACAGAAGGCTTATACTTTGATTTTTTAAGCAACTTAACTGCAGTGGATTATCAAACGTATTTTGCTGTTGTTTACCATCTAAATTCCTTGCCTTATCAACACGGTTTGGTCTTAAAAGTTGAGTTGCCTGGTAATCGTTCGCTGAATGAACTACCTGAGATTCCTTCGCTTACTTCGGTGTGGCGCACGGCAGACTGGCATGAACGTGAAGCATTTGACCTTATGGGGATATATTTTGAGGGACATCCGGACCTGAGACGGATTTTGCTGCCTGACGATTGGGAAGGTTATCCTTTACGAAAGGATTATGAGGAAGCAGAAAAATATCATGGCATTCATATTAATTGATAAAAATGGCGAATCCAAAATATAAAGAAGCATTAATGCGCTATGAAAAACACCTAACAGAGATTTCAAGCCAGGAAATGGTGTTGAATATGGGGCCTCAGCATCCCTCGACGCATGGTGTGCTTCGGTTACAACTGATTACAGACGGAGAGATCGTGAAAGAGGTTGTTCCACACTTGGGGTATCTGCATCGTTGTTTTGATAAGCATGCTGAATCGTTGAATTATGCAAAAACAATTCCATTTACTGACCGCCTAGACTATCTGGCTTCGATGAACAATAGCCATGCGTTCGTAATGGGAGTTGAACGTATGCTTGGACTCGACAGTAAAATACCTAAGAGAATAGAATACATTCGGGTTTTGGTCTGTGAACTCAACCGGATAGCATCCCATCTAATTGCTATTGGTACATATGGTATTGATATCGGCGCAACAACGCCATTTCTGTGGTGTTTTAGGGATCGTGAACATATCATGAATATGTTGGAATGGGCCTCAGGTTCCAGGATGTTGTACAACTATATCTGGGTAGGAGGTTTATTTTATGATTTGCCTGTTGGCTTTGAAGAGCGCTGTACGGAATTTATTACGTATTTCAAGCCCAAATTGGTCGAACTTGATGAAATATTGACACAGAATCAAATATTTATCTCCCGTACAGCTAAAATAGGAGTACTTCCTGCTGATGTTGCCATAAATTATGGTGTATCGGGGCCTATGCTGCGTGCTTCGGGGATAAAATGGGATTTGAGACGAATAGATGGCTATTCTGTTTACCCAGAAATTGATTTTGAGATACCTGTGGGAAAAGGTGAAATGGGGACGCTTGGCGATTGCTGGGATCGTTATAAAGTTAGGGTAGATGAGGTCAAGGAATCTGTTCGCATTGTTGAGCAATGCCTTGAACGATTACAGAAAGACTTTACACGTACAACCGAATTTGATCCGCGAGCTTTGGTTCCGAAGAAAGTGAATTTGAAAGCGCAGGACTACTATGTCCGTGCTGAAAATCCGAAAGGAGAATTAGGGTTTTATTTTGTCACAAAAGATAAATCAGATATTCCATTACGCGTAAAATCAAGGGGACCAAGTTTTAATAACCTTTCGGTGATTTCAGAACTCGGAAAAGGGGTGCTGATCGCTGATTTGATAGCGATCCTTGGGTCGATTGATATCGTTTTGGGGGAGGTGGATCGTTAAATTGCGTTAGTATGCATGTTTTATAAACGATTTAGCAAAATAAAATAGAGATTGTATTGAAAATGTTGCATGAAAACGCAAATAAATTTGTAAATGAAAGCAATTTTCATCATATTTGCAGTCTCATAATTTAAGTTTATAATTGGTTAATGAAAGCTCGTTACTCCCAAAGTAACGGGCTTCTCTTTTTTATAAGGGTGTAACTTATTGATGCCGCTTATTTATGATGTCGATGTGTTGGTTTGAGCGTGAAGGATTTACTGTCTTTTCTCCCGAGTATTGTTGATTATCCTGTAGATTTCATCGAATTCCTGTACTAGAATTTAACGTAAATGATTACCTTTACTGGTCTTAAATATAAAAAAGTGACGGATAGTTTAGTTATCATTCCAACATATAATGAAAAGGAAAATATTGAAAAAATCATTCGCAAAGTTTTTTCCTTATCACAGGCATTTGATATTTTAATTGTAGATGATGGTTCTCCCGATGGGACCGCTACCATCATCAAGAATTTACAGGCTAATGAATTTATTGGCCGTTTGTTTATCGAAGAGCGAACTGGGAAGCTGGGGTTAGGAACAGCATATATCCATGGATTTAAATGGGCACTATCCCGTGAACATTACCAATATATTTTCGAAATGGATGCGGATTTCAGCCACAATCCTGAGGATCTGCTTCGCTTACGGCAGGCTTGTGTGGATGGTGCAGACATGAGCATAGGTTCGCGTTATATCAAGGGCGTGAATGTTGTCAATTGGCCGATGAGCCGTGTGCTGATGTCCTATTTCGCTTCGGTATATGTTCGTTTTATAACGGGAATAGCTATTCAGGATGCTACTGCGGGATTTGTTTGTTTCTCCAGGGAAGTGCTCAAGACAATCCCACTTGAAAAGATTAAATTTGTAGGCTATGCTTTTCAGATTGAGATGAAATTCACAGCCATAAAATATGGCTTTAATGTGGTTGAAGTACCCATTATATTCACAGATCGGACCGAAGGTACATCAAAGATGAGCACAAGTATCTTTAAAGAAGCTTTTTTTGGAGTGATCCAATTGAAATTAGGAAGTATCGGAAAGCGCTACAAGAGAAATTAAATATTGCCACAATGAACGAGAATTTAGATCCAAATCCAGAACGTCTGAGCAATACAGATCGTGATATTGAACGGGCATTGCGGCCTCAGGCTTTTGAAGATTTTACGGGACAGGCTAAAATATTAGAAAACCTCAATATTTTTGTGAAGGCAGCTAGGCTGAGAGGAGAGGCGCTGGATCACGTTTTGCTGCACGGCCCCCCCGGCTTAGGAAAGACAACCTTATCCCATATCATTGCTAATGAGATGGGGGTTGGTATCAAAATTACTTCTGGACCTGTATTGGATAAACCGGGTGATTTAGCAGGATTATTGACAAATCTCGAAGAAGGGGATGTTTTGTTTATCGACGAGATCCACCGTTTAAGCCCTTTAGTAGAGGAATATCTCTATTCGGCAATGGAAGATTTCAAAATTGACATTATGCTGGAAACGGGACCAAATGCGCGGTCTGTTCAGATATCCCTGAATCCGTTTACCTTGATAGGGGCCACAACACGTTCAGGTCTTTTGACAGCCCCCTTGCGAGCACGTTTTGGAATTAATTCACGTTTACAATATTATGATGCAAAACTTTTGACAACTATTGTGCTGCGCTCAGCTCATATCTTAAACACACCGATTTCTGATGAAGGTGCCTATGAGATTGCGCGAAGGAGCAGGGGGACACCGCGGATAGCCAATGCTTTACTGCGTCGTACACGGGATTTTGCACAGATAAAGGGCAATGGGAGCATCGATAAGGAAATTGCGAAGTATGCTTTGCATGCGCTTAATGTGGATGAAAATGGTTTAGACGAGATGGACAACAAAATATTAACGACCATTATCGACAAATTTAAAGGTGGTCCTGTAGGATTAAAAACCGTGGCCACAGCAGTTGGGGAGGATGAAGGTACGATTGAGGAAGTCTATGAACCCTTTTTGATTCAAGAAGGATACATTATGCGGACGTCGAGGGGACGCGAGTGCACCGAGGCAGCTTATAAGCATTTGGGCCGTGTCAACCTCTCGAAAGGAAATACACTGTTTTAAGCGCGAGTGAAAAGTATATTTTAATTTTTCTGCTGAATAATTTTATTAGTCCGGCTCATTAAGGCCGGACTAGGTTTTGTCCGTTGAAAATAGCTTATCTGGGCCTGTAATTCCTCATATATCCAAGGGTGCTTCTTTCGCAAGTTATTTAAGATGTCCAGGCAGTTGACCAATACAGCGACAGGACATGAAGGTTCGATCATCCATTGGAAGGAATGCTCGATAATTTCTTCTTCTATCTCATTTTGAAGCGTATATTCTTTGTTTTTTTTCGACGTCAAAAATAGCAGAATTTTGGTGTAGCTTCTAAGGCAGCTCCAGTTTTTTTGTTTTTTTAAATTGTCCAAGAACTGCAGGAGAACAGGTTTTAGCAACGTTGTATTCTTTAAAACGATGGTTTCAAATACCCAGGCGGCGCGAAAGGCAATCTTTTTGTCCTTCTCTAAGGAGATGTTCAGCAGATCGGTCAGGCTTATCCCTTGAAGGATATCCAAAGAAAAATCCGTTACCTCGAAAGATCTCAAGGTAACGGATAAAAATGCTAATTTTTTATTGTAGGTCATGTAACCGTTATTTTTGTGGTTTTTCTCGATTCATTTCCGTCATGTCAACTTCGTTCATCTTGGAATCACCCAACAGATATTGGCTAAAGTAATCACCCATTTTCCAGAAGAAATACTCAGTCATATCGCCAAAGCCATGTCTTTGTCCAGGTAATAGCAGGAAATCAAATCTTTTGTTAGCCTTGATCAATGCGTCTACCATGCGAATGGAATTTGCCGGGTGCACATTATTGTCAATATCTCCGGTAGCGATAAGTAGTCTACCTTTTAGGTTTTTTGCGAGCTCTGTATTTTTATTGATATGGTAGGAGAATGTTGTATCACCTTTAGCGGATACTTTTTCTGTTACCCCATGATGGCGCTCACTCCACCAGCGGTTGTAAATCTGATTTTCATGGTTTCCTGCACCAGATACCGCGACTTTAAAGAAATCAGGGTAAACAAGCATTGCGGCTGTAGACATAAATCCACCTCCGGAGTGGCCGGTTATACCAACGCGGTTAATGTCGATGTATTTATAACGATCTGCAAGCTGTTCCGCAGCGACTTTTTTATCTTCCAAACCATAGTCACGCAGATTGCCATAGCCATAGGTATGATACCATTGTGAACGTGAAGGATGTCCGCCACGGTTGCCGACTGTGATGACGATAAAGCCAAACTGAGCTAGCCTGTCGATTCTGTCCATGCTTCTTCCAAAGGATTTATTGACAGCCTCGGTTTGGGGTCCGGGATATACATATTCCACAATGGGGTAAGTTCTGGTACTGTCAAAGTCAAATGGTTTATACATGACTCCATAAAGATCCGTGGTACCATCTCCGGCTTTTACTTTAAAAGGTTCCGGGAATTTGTACCCTGCAGCAAATAGTAAGGATAGATCTGTCTTTTCCAGTGTCATTACTTTCTGTCCATTGCTATTGTATAAGACAGATTCAGGAGTCGTGTTTACTCTGGAGGAATTATTGATAAAATATCGGGAAGATTCGCTCATTTCCACTTGGTGATCAAAGTTTCCCGGATTTAATAATTTAATTCCGGAGCCATTTGTATTGACACTGTACTGATGTAGATAATAAGGGTCTTCGTTTTTCTCACGACCCGATGCTGTAAAGTATAGTGTTCCTGAAGTAGGATCTAAACCGGTAATTTCCTCCGTATGAAAGGCACCTTTTGTAATTTGATTAATCAATTTTCCATTCGTGTCGTAAAGGTAGTAGTGGCCCCAGCCATCTCGTTCTGACCAATGGACTAATTGCTTTTTGTTTTCGATAAGGAATGGTTTTTGAACATCCAAATATACATTGGAACGCTCCTGGATAATATTTTTTACTGTACCATTTATATTGATTTTTAGGAGATCAATCCTTTTAAGGTCACGGCTAGAGCGTGAAATGTAAAACTCTTCGTTATCGCCTAACCAGTAGTTGATAAAATAATCCTCTTTATAAGAATTTTTATTCGGAGTTTTTGTCCAGGTAGAGATGGTCTGATTTTTAAATGCGGATATATTGATGCGGCGTGGAGATTTTGCTGCTGCATCGAAGATATAAAGTTCAGTTTCCGTCGAATCGACTTCACCAGGCATTTGGTATTTATAGGTTTCAAGTGTCGGCCTGGCTGAGCCAACATTATTGATTACCCATAAGGGTTTTAGAGAACGGTTGTCCTTTCTGGTCAAGGTGAAATAACGTCCATCTGGCGACCAGCTGATCCATACTCGTTTACGTTTTGGGTCATTGTCTTTGTCTTTTTCCTCACCTGTAGTTGTGCTGTATTCATCACCGCCCCAAGCATAATATTGTACACCGTCTTTTGTTATCTGGTGCTCTACAATGGTGCTGTCTTTTTCATTCTTTACCGCTTTAAGGTAGTTGGGTTTGTCCATCCAATACAAGTTGTAATCTTTCGCAAAATAGACTGTATTGGTGTCAGGGGAGAATGTCGCCCAGCCCAATGGTGATTTTACTTTTGTTGAGTCACTGATTTCAACGACAGATTGTGCAGCTAAGTCATACTCCAGATAAAATAGTTTCTTTTTGGTCGTATCGGACTTATTCTTGAGCTTTTGTATTTCATCTTTGGATTTTACGGTGTCTTTGGTACTCTGAACCTGAAACCTTAATTTTTTCTCATCCTTGGTAAATCGAAGCCCCTGTAATTCCAGATGTTGGGCATCAACAGGATTTTTAACGATTTTAGTAATTTGAGCGGCGAGGTTGTCATTATTGAAAAGAAGTTCTTTCTTTTTTAGTGCAGGGTTTACAATGTACCAGTTTCTTCCTTGTGGACTTGCGTAATCATACCAAAAGCGATCGGAAAAATTGATCCAATTTGGTTTGATGCTAGTCGAAAAAATCATTTTCTTTAATTTTTCAGGGGAGAATTTTGCAGCCAGCTGATAATTGGGCTTTATAGGCGCTTCTTTCGCCTGTTGTGCAGTGCTAACATAGGGCAATAAGCTCGCCGCTAAGATTAAGTAGTACTTATGCATTAATAATATAGATAATTGTATAATAATGGTTCCGAACGTAAAAATATCTATTATTAGGTTCTTTTGCGAATGATTCGTGTAATAATCCTATGATGGATAGAAGTTTTCATTGAAATTGACCAGAAAAAGTTCCTTTGTTGCTCGGGTAACCCCAGTGTACAGCCATCTTAAGAATTCAAGATCCAACATGTCATCGTTTATATACCCCTGGTCGACAAACACGATTGGCCATTGGCCGCCTTGTGCTTTATGACAGGTAATTGCAAATGCAAATTTAATCTGAAGCGCATTATAATAGGGGTCTTTTTTGATTGCTTCGAGCCTGTCCTTCTTATCCATGATGTCGGCATAATCCAAGGCAATCTCTTCGTAGAGTGCTTTTTGGGTTTCATAGGGCAGATTAGGGCTGTCTGTATAAAGGCTGTCTAGGATAACGCGGCAGGTGATGGGTTCTATTTCGTCAATGTCTACAAATTCAAGCGTGACATCTGCAAATCTAAATCCATGCTGATCGTGGATGTTACTTACTTTTCGCACTTTGGCCATATCGCCATTTGCAATAAATCCATCCCCCATGTTGTTTTCCTGTAGCCAGAAGTAGTTGTTTTTTACAACCATAATATAATCTCCGCCGGTGAGCTCCTCGTCCCGGAACAAAATCCTGTTCCTTATATTTTGGTTGTATAAATTTGCAGATCGATTTGAACGGCAGATAATCATTGTATTTTCGAGTCCATATTTGTCATATGCATAGTTTATACCTTCGATTAACCGTTCACCTGTCATTCTGTAAAGATCTTTAAATCCTTTTGTTATGAATTTTGGAAAAGGGAAGTCGTCTTGATCTTCCTCTGCCGAGGTTATCTCTTCGCGTATTTTGGTTGCATTGTACAATATACCGGAGTCTTTGGATTGGCGAACAACCGTGGTTAGCTCAAAAGGATAAACGCAAAGATGAAATTCACTTTCGAGATAGCTTGGGTTTAAGGCAGGACTATCCAGGAGTCCTACAGGAGGTAATTGAGCCGTATCTCCAACAAATAATAGGGTACAGTTCTTCCCAGATTGCACATAACGGATCAAGTCGTCCAAAAGGCTTGCCGAAAACGCATTCACTGAAGCATTGGATATCATTGAGGCTTCATCGATGATAAATAAAGTGTCTTCATGCAGGTTCTCCGCCAAGGTGAAATCGAGCTGAAATGAAACAGCCGATTTTTTACGGTATATTTTCTTATGGATCGTCAGTGCTTTGCGTCCCGAATAATAGGTGATCACTTTTGCAGCCCTGCCTGTCGGTGCCAGCAGGACAGCCTTTTTCCGCAATGCAGGCAGCACTTTAACCAGCGCAGAAATTAATGTTGTTTTTCCTGTACCCGCATATCCTCTAAGTACAAAACAAGATTGTTTGTCAAAAGCGAGAAGAAATTCTTGCAATAATTCGAAAGCCTCCAACTGCTGTTCGGTGGCTTGCCAAGGGAATTGCTGTATTAACAGATTTTTGATGAACACCCTCAAAGTTATTTAAAAGGTTTGTCTTATCCTCTAGAAAAAGCTATTTTTGCTTTAAGAAGTTTTAATTTTTACAATTCAGCGAATGAATTATATTTCAAAACAATTTAATATTCATTATTTACCGGAGTACAATCTTTTGGTCAAGGCTGGCTTTCAGAAGGATGTCTTGGCGGTGGTTGATAAAAAGTCGATCGCACCGATTTTGATCGAGTATCCGTCTGAGGAGCCAATTTTGGATGCCACGCGGATTATGAGCCTTCCGTTTCGATTTGTCCGCGTTGTGATACCACATCAAACTTTTACGTTTATTCCAAAAGAATTTTTTCTGAGCGAAAATATCAGTGATTACCTACAGTTTTTAGGCACAACTGATCTTGAAAATACATTTAGCTATTCTTTAGATAATCTTAATTTAGTTGCTGTATACCAGTTTGATGGACTTTTATTAAATAGGTGGAAGCGGTTGTTTCCTGATGCTGTTATACTTCCCGAATTTGCGGTTGTGCTTGATCGTGCCCAGGAGCGTGTATCTATTAGAGGGAGTGTGCTGGGGCTTCATTTTGTAGCTGAAAATACAGTTGATTTTTATCTGTTTAAAAACGGGGTTTTTCAGCTTTATAATAGTTTTGAAATTCATAATCTTGATGATATCAGCTACTATGTCCTTAATATTTTAACACAATTCAATCTAGGGGACTCCATCAATAAAGTGCTCCTTTCAGGAGAAATTCCAAATGAATCCTATTATAAGCGTATCTCTACTTATGCGGGTGATATCGAAATATTGGATTTGAAGACAAAAGTCGTATTGGCGGATAGCGAGATCGAGTCAAATTTGGCCCCATATAATGTATTGTTTGATTCTATACTATGCGAATAATCGGAGGTCGTTTAGGTGGTTTAAGGCTGAACCCACCAACCAATTTACCTGTGAGGCCAACCACGGATATCGCTAAGGAAGCGCTGTTTAATATTTTACAGAACCGACTGGATTTTGATCGTTTAAAGTGTCTGGATCTTTTTGCAGGAACAGGAAATATTAGTCTTGAGCTCGCATCGCGGGATGTGGAATCAGTAGATGCAATAGATCTTCATTTCAAATGCGTACAATATATCAATGAAACAGCCGGGAAGATGAAACTGGAGCAAATTAAAGCAAGGAAAGCCGATGTATTTAAGTTTATTGCCAGCTGTAAGAATACCTATGATTTTATTTTTGCAGACCCACCTTATGATATTCCTAAATTGCCACAATTGCCAAAATTAATTTTTGAAAAGGAATTGTTGCATGAACATGGGCTCCTTGTTGTTGAGCATCCGTCAACAAGACAAATGGAAGATCATCCAAGTTTTATAGAAACTAGAAAATACGGGTATTCATCATTTTCCTTTTACGCTAAGACTATCTAATATGAAAATTGCTGTTTTTCCCGGCTCTTTTGACCCCTTTACATTAGCTCATCAAGATCTTGTTGAGAGAGCAATGCCGCTATTTGATAAAATTATTATTGCAGTGGGCTATAACGCCAATAAAAAAGGAATGTTAGATCACGACGAACGGGTAGATTCAATTAGCCGTGTTTTTAACGACGTAAGTAGGGTTGAGGTGCATAAATATAAAGGTCTTACAGTAGATTTCTGTAAGCAAGTTAAAGCACGTTTTATATTGCGTGGGCTCCGAAATACCAATGATTTTGAATTTGAAAATGCTGTTGCTCAAAATAATTTGTTGCTCAATAATGATGTTGAAAGTTATTTTTTAATGAGTAGATCTGGAAAGGCTCATATTTCTTCATCCATTGTTAGAGACGTGTGGTTTAATGGCGGAGATATCAGTGCGATGGTGCCTGTTTCTATTCTATCTTTGTTGAATGAAAAAATAAGATAAGTTACCTAAGTATAGGAAAAGCGATATTTAACAAAAATGGCTAACAGAATATTATTTTGTTAGCCATTTTTTATAACTGAAAAACAGGAGCTTATATTCGTTATCTAACTAATATGTTTTCTTAAATTAAAGTCATTTCACTTTCTTCTATACTGTGTGACCAAATATTATTTGGTAATGCGATTGAAATATGTTTACTACCCTTATTTTCAGTATATTAAATTGTTTTCCCCTTGCAGCTAGTCTAGTAAGAGCTTACTTTATCCAAAAGAAAACATTCTTCCGGTGTCAACTTGATTTCTACAGCTCTACTGAGTTCCTCGAGCTGTTGGATACTGGTTGCACTTACAATAGGCGCCGTAACTGAAGGCCTGTGTAAACTCCAGGCTAAGGCAATAGCTGACATACTAGCTTGTTGTGTATGTGCTATCTCAGCCAACACATCTAAAATGCGCAGGCCACGCGCGTTAAATCTGTCTTTTAATGCATCGTAACGCTTAGTCTCTTTGATGTCTTCAATAGATCGGTATTTGCCCGATAGGAAGCCACTGGCAAGTGAATAGTAACTGATGACGCCCAAATGATTATCAATGGCCAATTGTTCATACTGCTCTTCGTATTTCATACGGTCGTAAAGGTTATATTCAGGCTGGATAGCGATATAATATGGTAAATTGTGGTCTTCGGCTATTTGGAGGGATGCTGAAATACGTTCTGGACTTAGGTTTGAAGCGCCGATCCATTTTATTTTTCCAGTCTGGATCAGGTGATGATAAGCCTCCAGTGTTTCATCGATTCCAGTTGTCAGATCATCGTGATGAGATTGATAAAGATCTATTGTGTCTACGTTCAATCGCAGCAGTGAATCTTCCACAGATTTAATAATATACTCTTTTTTAAGATTAGGTTTACTATTGTCTATTCGGCGTCCGCCGACTTTTGTTGCAATCTGAATTTTATCGCGAATATCTCTTTTGCTGATCCATTTGCCAATGATTGTTTCTGATTCGGACCCACTGTGACCCGGGACCCAATGTGAATAGTTGTCGGATGTATCAATAAGACTGAATCCCATATCGATAAAAGCATCTAACAGAGCGAAAGACTGTTTCTCATCGACGGTCCAGCCAAATACATTTCCACCAAAGACAAGAGGTTTGAATTCAATTTCACTGTTTCCGAGTTTTACTTTTTCCATGATCATTTGATTGTTTCCTGATTAAAATTACGTAAAAAAGGCCATTTTCAATCAATTGATAGGGCATTGAAAAGTTTTTTTAAAATTTTCTCATTCATTTTCAGTGAGTTTTAAAAATGCGCGTTATGGTGATTTGGAATAATAAAAACTTTGCTTACTTTTGCATCATCCCAAACGGATATGCCCGGATGGCGGAATTGGTAGACGCGCTGGTCTCAAACACCAGTGGGAAACCGTGCCGGTTCGACTCCGGCTCCGGGTACAAAAGAGAGATTGCCGATTTGGGAATCTCTCTTTTATTTGAAATAAGTGCGTTTGAAGACGTACGGCCCATCTTTTCTAGTGGGGGTTTTAGATCATGTAGCCGATTTACTTGTACACCCTGTGTACACCCTGATAAATCGTGCTATGAGTGTTGATTTCAAAACCTCTGAAAACTTGTTCAAATTTTCAATCACGTTATTTTATCGAAAGGATAAAATTAACCCGGTTACACAGGAAGTTTCTTTGTATCTCGAAGTCTATATTTCAGGACGCGGATTTAAGTACCGCCCTAGACTGCCTTTGAATCTGCGATGGCATTTCGAAAAGGTAGATAAGCAAAACAAGATGCTTTTACCCCGCATGAAATCTGATCCTGATGTCATGGACTATAACATGATCATTACTTCGGAGATCAGCAAAGTAAACGAGATAGCAAAAGTCTACCGGTTAACAAATCGGATACTAGATGAGGACAATCTTATACGTGAACTTAAGTTATTCGATTCTTCGAAAACTTTGGTCGGCTATATGGGGACCAGGTTAAAAGAGCTATTTACCAAAAAGCTTATTTCCGAACGCACGTACATCAATCAAAAAGGTACTGTTGAAACCGTAAAGATATTTGACGAGTTCGTCCAATTTCCGCAGATAAATGTCAAATGGATGGATAATTACAAAGCATTCCTAAAAGCAAAGGGGAATGCTCACAATACCATTTGGGGACGGATCAAAGATCTTAAAGCGTTACTGCGGGTTGCGAATGAAGAGGCGACAATTTTTGTCGATGAAAAAGCGATTGATTACCCCAATAAACCTGTAAAAAGCCCAACAACATATTTGAATAGGGATGAAATAAAAAGGTTGATCTGTCTTTTTAGCCGGCAGGTCCTGTCCGAAACTGAAACGGTTGTACTGAAAGCTTTTTTGTTTCAGTGTTTTACCAGCTTGCGCATATCGGATGTATATAAGGCTAACAAAAACTGGATGCTTTCGGAAAATATTGCAATGTTCACCATGCAGAAAAATATTAATAAGGCTCCAAAGACTATAAAGATTCCGATTGTACCGATGGCGAAGCAATTTATTAATGAAGCACTGAACCAGTTTTTTACTTTACCCACTACGCAAGAATATAATAGGACGTTAAAAGACCTAGCCAAAATGGCCGATATCAAAAAGAAGATCCATAGTCACGTTGGGCGTCATACTTTTGGATATTTATTTATGACCACGGTTGGTGATATTTACGCGCTTAAGAATATAATGGGGCATTCTAAAATAGCTACAACCGAGCGGTATGCGCATATTGACGAAGATTATGAGCTCGAGCAAACCTTAAAGATTCAGGAAGGATTTAAATTAATTATTTGAAAAACTTGTTTTTTTTAGTTTATGATATATATTAGTTAAAAAATATAAAAAATGACATACAAAGAAGTTAATGATTTTATTGAAGCCAATAAAGATGTTATTGGTGAATATAATGATGATGGGCAAGAAGTTACCCATCTTTTTCCTGTTCCTACAAATGGCGATAATTTCGGAGAGATTGTTCGTGCTATTATTATGGAATTTGATTATAGTAGATGGATGATTGGCTATAATGATTTTACCGCGTATATTTTATATGACGGTGACGACCAATTTAGCGGCATGCTTTTATATGATACATTGGAAAGATATTTGGAAAAGAGGGGCGAGTAGCCCCTTTTTTATGAATGGTTCTTATACTTATAGTACATCATATCAGTATATGACGAACAATAGTTCATTGAGACGTTTACCGTCTTCAGCTGCGCATCTTTAAAGGGATTGGCACCGGGTACTTTGGTTGCTATCCATTCGCATAAGTCTACTATTGAAGACTTATTGGATGTAAAATAAATGTATGGGTGTTTTTCCAGTACTTGCAAAACATCAAGATAATCCTTTAGTTTCCAATATCCATCCGAATTATATGTTTTTGTATCAGTAGACAAATAGGGTGGATCCACAAGCCAAACAACTTCTCTGTTATTTTTATACTTATTAAATAACGCCTTGTAATCTGTCGATACTCTTTGCACCCCTTGCAGGTAACCGTCAGCATTATAGTCTGTTTGCCTGACGACATTATAAAAATGCTGTTTTTCAAATCCCGGATAATCTGTTTCGTAGTTTCCCGAAAACAGGAGGGACGATGATAGTGTAATGTAATCGACCGGTTCTTTCGTTGCCACCTCTTTAACTGTTTCAAGAATTAACATTTTTACGTCAGCTGGCAAACGTTTATCCCTTGGATACTCTTTTACAATGCTTCGGATTTTACCCAACAACTTATTTGTAGTTGTTATACTTGATATTCTAGAATAATAATTATCAAAATCATTATAGATTACCTGGGCATTAGGCTTAATTTGTTTGACATTATGGGCTAGCAATCCGGATCCTCCAAAAAGATCAATATAGATAGCCGTATCCGAAAAATCGGGCAGAATCTCTTTTAATGATTTTAGAAAACGGCGCTTCTGTCCCTGAAAAGGTAGTGGTGATTGGTTGTAGGTTGTTTTTTTCATTTGATTATTGTTTAAAAATTATATATTTGCTGCTTCTCACGTTATTATTGTCACTATAAAAAAATAAAGCCACGAAGGCCTGAAGACTTTGCGTCCTCCGGTGCCTTCGTGGCTGTGATTTTAAATAGCGTGAGAAACTTTTTAAAGCCGGGGGGCGTTTTTATATTAACCCGCCCTTTGATTGTCCATTCTTATAGATTCCATTTCTTCAAATATCTTCTGACTTATCTCATGATCAGGCGCCATCCTTTTAAATTTTACTGATAGCTCGCCACTTTCATCATAAACGCCTATAACTGCGCCTACAGATCTGGAATTAACGCCATCAACAAGGATAGATGAAACCTTCCCCTGAAATTTGTTAGTAGTAAATTTGAACTTGAAGCCTTTAAAAACGGCTGTGCTCACTTCCTTTTCGATTTTTAATTCAATTTTTCTTTGCATGTTCACCAAATAATAATATATGCTTTTCATAACTTAGGAATACTTATGGTAAACTTGGTAGATGAATAAATTAGAAACTTTCAAAGGTAATAAGCTGTTTTTTAAGTTGATAAGATTGTACCCTTATTTAAGATAATTAAATTAAAAGTCGATTTATATTTTTATGACCAAAAAGGCTGTTTCACCTTCGACATAAGTAGCGTTGACGATCAAGCCCTGATTAAAGGTCTTGGATACAAGAGTTGTATTCTTGGATTGTATAATGTTTATTTTCTTTCCATTTAGCTTAGGAATGTCTATAAAAATATTATCAAACATGCTAGCTGAATAATCAATCCAAATAAATGTCTCATCATCTTTATATCCAACAAAATAACTCATCCTGCCATCTTTACGACTTAAAGATAGATCTGTGTAAACGCGGATCAAAGTACAGTTCAAGTATTGATTTTCAGAGGTACTATTCCCGATTTTACTAGATTCGTAAGTATGGGGGTATGTCTTTCCACTGTTTCCTCTAATTTCAAATAATCGCCCGGTTTTCGAATAATCATTATATCCGGGAAGGTATGCAAGCATGAAACCACAATCTCCATAGTATTGAATCAGTCGATCAGGCGGATTCAAAGGATCATTGTTATTCACCGGGATAAAAATGCTAGGATTACTTGAAGAAATAGGGATTTTGTACGGCTTTCTTAAGTCAACCCCATTGATCGGCAATGAATTTGGGAGATAGTATAGGGGATCAAATCCAATTCGCACCGCCTGATTTCCCATGATATCTGTAAATGCTACGGGCTGTTCGAATAATACCTCAGTATCGACAACGCAGCTATAACCTTCAAAACTATAAACATTTCGGACTGAAGCTACAGTGTCTCCAACCATGCTTGGGGGGAGATCTTGTCCTGCGCGAGCTTTACCTCTTGTAATCATATTAGAGGTATTGTAGATACTATACTCTTCTGCTATTTTTATCGTCTTAGCGCTACCTGTTAAAATCTGTGGACTGGTCGGAACCGTGATCTTTCGGTTATCAATAAAAGTCTCTAATCTAACAATTCCAGAAGATGGGTACAATTGTTCAGAAGTAACAGCAGTTATCGTAAAGTCAGTAGTACCTAAAGTTATTGTGCCTATATCCAACGCTGTAAAATTATAGACAAAATCAGAACCTGACTTATTCTCTGAAATAAATGCTATTTTATTGGTGTCAATTATACGGATAGGATAAAACTTAGTTGTGCCTTGAGTAAATTCTTTGTAGAGGTCTATGTTCGTTAGGCCATGATTGGCTATCGTAGCGTGATAATGATTATATCCATGGTTGCCTCCTAAAGTAGTATTTAGAATGTGCATAGGCGCGGCGTCATCAGCACTTCCCACAGTAACCCCTTTGAAAGATGATTGAACAAAGTTAAAAATATCATTACCTGCAAATCCTTTCTTGTTAGCAATTTGGCCAGCGATAATATTGTTAGAACCATCGTTTATAGTCATATTTCCAAAAGGATCTATTCTAAATTTAAATCCTGATCCAGTACTGGAAACCAAGTTTTTAACATCCTGAATCGTTGCTACCAGGTCATTTGCTTTTAAAGCAGTTTCTTTTTGATTACTTAACGCAAAATCATTATAAAAAGAATAAGGAACCCATACTTGGCCGGATTCTACTAATCCCATTATAGTAAAGTCTTCTCCCTGTGTTTTAATAATTGAGGCCTTGATATAACACTCAAACGGCGGCGACGTAAAATTGGAAAAACTATTCTGTATATTATATGCATTTTTGTATACCCCGTCGATATCAAAAAAACAAGCTTGTCTGACTACCAAAGCTGTATTATTATTTTTTAGAAAACTATAGTTTGTTGAAGCTTTGAGTTTGATTTTGTCCAAGCCATTATAACTGCTTGCAGCTCCCGCGGTAGTCCAACTACCATCCGCAAAATTTATGAGACTATTGGGAACTTTAAAACCGGGATTTAAACGATTACCGCTTTCACTTTTTTGTACAGTAATCGCTTCTAATTTTTCTTCGCTAGTTCTGGCCTTACTTAACGCATTGTTGGAAGTTGCTATACTCTCCGTTAAACCTTCAACATTTTGAGCTACTACAATAGACATATAGTCTTCACGAGTAGTACCTACTGATCCTTTTTCGACTTGACCCCACGTGAATGCGGTCTCCGTCGGAGATTTTAAATTAAATCCAAAATACTTATCTCCCGCTAGTTTTTGAAATGCGCCCTGTGTCGAAGTGCTACTAAATCTGCCTCCTGTAGGTAATGGTTGACTTGACGCAGCTGCGGGAAATAGGGCAGCACCGAGTCTATTTCTATCTGTACTTAAGTATATATAAGAATTGTCCGGTATATCAGAAATATCAATTAATCCAGACCATGCCCAACCTACAGCTCCTGCACCATTTGAAATATTCCCGCTGTTTGAGATTAACTGATCGTTTTTTGAATTTGCGGGGTTAAAATAGTTTTTTCCATGTTTTAAGGGTACAGTCTTTGTCGCAACGTATTCGGCAACAGCCTTTTCTTTCGGCAGTTCCCCTCCTGTAGGATTTATAACATCCACACCTTGCTGCTTTGGTAGATCTAAAGTAAATTTCTTAACCCACTTATCGCCATCGAACAACGTTAATCCCCATTGTGTCGCAGAATATTCCAATGTGGGGCCATTTGGCTGGCTATACTTTCCATTAGCCAAAAAACCATATTTCAACTCAGCATCAGGGATGGGGAGAGGGACCACGGCAGATGATGTTGAAACGGGAAGATCTTCATAGTCCGCCCCTTGAATGGCTACGTCGCCAAAAAGTTGCTGGACGATCTCTTTTTTTGTTGCAGCATTAAAACCTTGCGAATTTGCCTGTTGAAGTAGGAAATAAACTTTATCCCAATCGGTTACTTTGGGATAGCCGTTAAAATTGCTTTCTATTGTACTCATGTATTTAAATAGTTAGGTAGTTAGGTCTTGTTTCAATTCGAGGATTGGCCAATAGCGGATCTGAGTAAGTAAATTCGAGATCCACTTCGTTTAGAGTATTGTCGGTAAGATCTACCGTCGGTTCTTTGAAGTTGATCAACCTGGCTGCACCATCCAGCAAGTGGTAGCACTGTTCACTGTTGATCATTTCGATTATCAAAGTCCGATCGCCATGGCCAGTAATATAACCTGTGTTTTTCTTTACCGTTCTTGTCTTCTCGTCCGCATAGCGTATCGTGCGTTTATCCATTAGTGCTACCGATTGGACGTTCTTATAAGTATTTGTTTTTTGACCTGTCAGGGCAATGCTTTCCCATCCGCCAAGACGATTTTGGAATACAAAATAATCATCCCTATAAACGTCGATCGGCTCAATTACATAGCTGCGCTGCTGCATGTTGAGTTTACCGGAATCGTCTGCACCAAATACGGTGTATTCGATAATCTTGTTAGCTGATCGCTGTTGGATCAGATAAGGTGATACGTCTACGGTTTGTACCTTGCCTGATACCATCGTTCCGAATGAAAATGTTTCCGTTCCACCACCTTCGAATATTGCTGTCACTTTTATGTTGACCTTCTGACGGACAAAAGCTGTGAGGTGCAATGGTTGGAATGATCTGACCATTCGGCGGAAAACAAAAGGTACATTTAGCCAGGTTGTAGAAAAGAGCAAACCAAGATCGATAGGTTGGGCATAGTAAAAGCCTTTCATTGCCGTAAAGTTGATTTCTGTGGATCCGTCCGAATCAGTGACCACGATTTTATAGGATCCTGCCGCATTGGCATGTGTTATGATCTCTTCGGTTTTCGGGTAATCAATGCTCTGTAGGCCATGGATCATTGTGTCATAATCCAGCTCGAGCGGTGTTTCTGCATCAAATGGAAAATACTTTTCTTCCAAAATCTTATTAGCATCGCGATACAATGTTACAGTTGTTGAAGCCTTATCGCTCGTATAACGGAGGCGGGGCAGGCTTAAAGTATAATTAAGATCTTCGGGCTGGGAAACAATTGTGATCATAGTTAGAAACTGATTATGTCATAAGATAGACCTAGTCCAAATCCGTAGGTAAACCCGTTTGGTGTGACGACGGGGCCACCAATTGCAGATATACCCCAGCGCGATGGCTGCTTAACTTTGCTGTAGTCCTGTAGGTTGCTGATCTGTACCCGGTCATCGTCGAAAATCCAAGCAGCATTGTACTTGTAAGGGTGAAAGATATTTTTTCGCTCCGGATAGACAATCTTTCGAGCTGTTAGGTTGACTTTAGGGATCCAAATGTTGGAATCAATATTATACCGGATATCGAAAGTTTTATCCTTTAAATGCGCCCATTGCCCACGACTGTCTCTGTATTTTATACCGTGTAAAGAATCCTGAAGAACGACGGTAAAAGCTTCGTACGACTTGGCTTTACGCATCCAGCTGTCACGGTCTGATTTAGTTATCCGTAACGCATCGGCCAGTGTGTCGGCAAGCCCTTTGCTGACATATTGATCCAGTGATAATGTGGATTCGACAGGACGGTATTTAAAGATCGTTTCGCCCTTTGTTGTGTCCCTGATCGTCTGAATAATCGGGATGTAAATAGAGTGTGCAGGCTGTGCAGCCAGTTCGGTGTTCTGTTTTTTTAGTTGTCTGTTCGCGTTGAACTGGATGCCAATAGCAACCAAACAGATTACGATGATTGAGATTAAGAATGTTTTCATGGCATTATGTTTTTGTATTGTTTACGAAGGGATGAGTCGTTTTTGGCTGTACTTTGCTGCCTACGTTCTGATTGTAAGACAAATTGCAATAGCTGCTGTCGGGTATTGGATAGCTCTGCCTGTGCCGCTAATAATTGGTCATGGCAATTCTTGTCGGAAGTGGTCTTGTCTTCGCGGCCATTGGAAAGTAGATAAATAATAAGGATGACCAGCAGTGCAAATACTGCGGCTCTGAAATATTTTGAAAAACCTTTCAGGAGCATCGGGAATAATGTTTTAAATAGTTCGGTCATCATGTCGATTGTTGGTGTAAAGGTGCATAGGTTAGGTATTTTAGTAAAGGACATTCGTTATACTTCGATCAGCTCCACGTTCGCCGGGTCAATTCGGTCATGCCGGATGGTGTATTCAATTCGCTCAATGAAAAAGTTACGACCCTTCAAATGGACTTTGTCCGTGATCGCTAGGCTGTTCAGGTCGAGGGCAGAAAGCAAAAAGGATCCTTTAACCTTAAGCCTTGGTTTTTCGATCCATGTTTTGAAATCTTGGTGATACCTGGTAATCAGTCCGTCACTACCTTCCCATTTCAGGGAAATATTATCGTTTTTATAAGGGCTTAAAAAAGGATAGGTGAGACCGCCCGCAGTTTTAGTGCCAGCATAGAGTAATAAGGATAAGTTCGTAGGCCGGATTTGTCTCGCTGTTTTCTTTGTATCACTAGGTGTCTGCGGATCCCAGCGCGGAACAATCCAAAACTTTTTATTTTCCGTATCTCCAAGACCCGTCCAATAAATTGCCGGCTGGAGGTACAGTTGTTTGATATCTGCCTTTGCATTGAATTTATCCTGATCCGCTATTTCGGTTTTTGCTTCGGGTTCTTTATAGCCTTTAAATTCATAATCAATAACAAGTTCAAACTCTTGGTTGCCATTGACCAGGTAGTAACTGTAATATGCGGATTTAGCAAAATACTGCTCTGTCTCGGTGATAAAGAACAATGCATTATAACTGTCATCGGTACCGGAAAGATTGAACGGCTTATCACGCATTGCTTCGACCGTGGCCACCGTCTCAATCGTTTCGTTTTCATCAGGCTTATAATATTCGGGATCCGAAAAGCCATAATCATACGTTTGGCCGTCTATTGTACTAGGTTTAGCATTGTCAATCAGTTTGGATGACCAATTGTGAACTACAGGCCTCGAAAAAATATCCTTGTTATGGGTAATCACAAAATTACCCTTATGAGCTGTTAGGGTCATACAGAACAAGTTGAGGATGGTTTTTAAAAAGGTGTTCGCAGGGAAATCCGGCATGTAATCTTCAAATTTTAAATATCCGGGATCCTCACGCCACGGGCTGCTTAGCAATACTGTTTCGATTTCGTTCCAGTACTTGAAAAAGAATGTAGGCACAAGTACGTCACGCATTTCGGTCGCATCAAAAGGCGAATTTTCCAGTTTATCACCGACAAGCTTATTGATAAGGTACTTTAAGCGGAATAATGGAAATATCGGGGCACTATAACTCGTACTACCCGGAAATAAAAAGCTTTGTTCAGTTGGATTGAAGCAATTCAGGTATTGCGACTTCATTTCGCGGTCAACAGATGTTTTTCGAGAATATTCAGTGCCGTTTGCATCTGTTCGATTGTAATACCACTTAAAAGCTGAATTATTTGTTTTGATATGGATCGGCGCAGCCACATAATCGGGATGCAAATTATAAGGTAAACCATCCATCCAGTTTTTATAATGATAATAATAGCTCGCAGGATTATTCCAGTCAAAAAGGGAAGTAGATCCCTCAAAGATCACTTCGCCAAAATCTTTACCAAACATCGCTTTTTTTAGGCTCTCGTTAAAATCGATCCCCTTAAAAGTAAGTTTAAGCGCTTTATCATATTCGATCAGCGACAACGTGCCGTTGAAAATCGGGATAGGACCGAAGTCAATGCGAGATTCGCTTGCCATGAAAAGTTTGTTGCCCTCGTGTACACCAAAACGATCGGGATAACCGAATTCACGTAGGTTTTCGGGGGTGTCTGGAATCTCAAATGATAGCGTATATGGAACGGGTAGGCGTTCATCTACCATCATAGGGTTTTCGATGACAACGCCAATTTGGATATTAGGGGATAGTGTTAACCGTCTGTTTTGTTTAAAAATCTTCAGCATGACAATTCATAAAGATGTACCGCAAAAATCGCGGTACATCGTAGGTTAATAAAGGACACTATAAATCGGCATTATCCTGAATGCGTTTAAGTTCGGCCTGTTTGGCGTTGAAGCCCTCGGGACCAAGCAAGGCGACTGAGACACCATTTTTCAAAACTTGGTGAAGGGCTGCATTTATCCGGTTTCCTTCTGCAATAAGGGCGACGATCTCGTCGTTGGATCCGGATTGGATAATCGTGGTTGAAGGATTTGACGTGGAATTGGAAACATATCCACCATTCGCACGACCTGGCATTGTCGAACGGATGATGTCGCTCATTGTTAGGGAGGATATCGTGCCATTGCGTTGTGCGTGATCCAAAATATCCAGTATCGGACGAATCTGTGGATTTCTGACAGCAGAATTATTCGCAACAAATTCATCGCCACTCTCTCCGACAATTACGGTAGGCGAGGAAACAAAACCACGTTTAGCTGGATCTGATTTAGCTCTAAATTGACGTCCGTCCTGTGCACGGGTGACATTTAAATAGCCACCTTCTTCTTTACCTTCGATCGCTGGGACAGGAGTTTTAATAATAGTGCCGATTTGGAGGGCACCTACAGCAGCAATTAATGCCATCAACCATGGATTAGGGAAAGCCTTGGTAATACCGGATGCCGTATTAACGATTGCAGTCATTAGTGCAACGCTACGTTCACGTTTAGCTTGATTATGGGCAACTACGGACTTTTTATGTTCCAAGTCCTTATCAAGCTTTTCGACTTGAGCATTGTACGCTTCTTGGGTAATTGTACCTGATTTTAGACGTTGATCGAGATTAGATTTTTTCTTTTTGTTAGCTTGTTCATCTTTTTGAAGCTGTGCGTTTTCACCAGCAGCAACAAGAGCATTATACTGTGACCAAATTTGTGTCATAGCAGTTACAGCGCCATAAACACTTTGGAGCTTTTCAGTAGTAAAATCAAAGTTTCTAAAAAGATTTTCCCAATCATCTACCGTCATTCCTAGAATATCAGCTTTTCCGCGTTCGTCGGTTTTTAGGTTGTCTGAAAGATCCTTTCCGCCAGTTAGAGTCGCTAATTCTGCTTTGATTTCTTGAATCTTTTTTAGAAGGGCTTTCTTTTCTTCATCAGACAATAACTTGTCGGCTAAATCCAATCCTTTTATCTCCCCGGATTCCAAAGAAGTTTGCAGTTCCTTTAAAAGCTCTTCAAGTTGTTTACGAATTAGATTATTTTCTTCATTGGCCTGTTGGTTACGGATTAGCCTTTTTGCTTGACCAAGGTTTTTGATTTGGTTTAGTTCTTTTACCGTTAAGGTAGCAGCAAGGAGTTCTTTAGCTTTGTTTAGGGAAGTGATTTGTGCTAGTTCATCGATGTGTTTTATTTTAAGTTCGCTTATTTCCTCCGAATGAGATTTTAGCAAGTTATCAGCATGCTTGGTGATAGCTTCGGAATCGATTTTATTAATATTTATTTGATGATTTTTTTCAAGTATTTCCAGCGCAACTAACTGCTCTTCGGTCATACTTTCCCTTTTGATTTCAAACAGACCTGCCGATTTTAAACGCTCTTCATAGGCCTCGTTCTCTTGTTGTACCAATGGATCGGTTTTATCGACTACCTTATCTCGATATCTTCTTTCAGCTGCTGCACGTTTATCAAGTTCATACTGTGCTTTATTAGTAGTATCCTGTTCAGAATGATTATATTTTTGGTTGATTTCCGACTGTTTTTTTTGATAGTCCTCTTCTATTTTTGCGAGTTTTTCGAGTTCATCAGCCGTCATTGTGCGACGATCCCTTTGAAACAAACCGGTAGCCTTTAATTGATCCTGATAGTCTTTTTTAGCTTGTTCCAGTGCTGCGAGCCTTGCACGTTTCGCTTCTGCAGCAGCTTTCCTTGCTGCCTTTTCGGCTTCTTTGTCTGTTACAGTTACGGTTGGGGCATCATCAACACCGTCGTCGGTTTTTATTTCATTTTTTTGCTTAAATGCTTCGTATTCTTTCTGCGTATCGATCAGATCCTTTAGCGACATTTTTACCATTGTTGCCCGGTCCTTAAATTGTTGGGGAGACCGGCCGTTGAAGTAATCCATATTTGCCTCGCCGACGATAAACTCGCCAACTTTATAAGCACCGCTTTTGCGTAGGGGTGTTTTGTATTTTTCCTCATCTGCGACAGCATTATCCAAAACTGATTGTTTAGCCTTTATTCTTGCCTCGAAAAGCTTGGCCATACTATACTGCTCAATAGCTTTGGTAGCCTTACCAGCCAAAATAGCCTCATCGGAATAATCCTTTAACAGATTGGGCATTATCTTCCGGAGCTGCTTTATAGCTGTCAATTTTTCACCTCGCTTTACGTTTTCCGCTTGGATCGTTTTAAGAAGTGCATCTATTTGCAGGCGTTCGCCCTCTGTCTGTGCTTTTGCCTCTGCGTTGGTTTTGTTGACCTGTTCCTGTGCTTTTTGCACGATAGAAAGCCGATTTCCCAACGACATCAATGCGGCAGTAACACCTACAATAGCAGCTGCTAAGAGCGCGTATGGGTTTTGCAATATTGTGATGTTCAATAGTCTTTGTGCGGCTGCTGCTCGCCCTAGATTGCCCGTCATTACGCTATAAGCTAATGAGAGTGCTAATGTGATCGTTCGTAACGTCGTCTTTAATGCGATGGTGATGGCTTCCCATTTGGCTGTAATGCTAACGACGGTATAATAGGTTACAATAGCAAGTGTTAATGCTCGTATAGCGCCGATATTGTCTGAAATAAATGTGACGACCTTGCTTATCACCTGCACAAACATGGTCGTTAGATTGATCCCGGATGTTAAAACAGGGAATAATTTCTCGCCCAATTCCCGCCAGTAATTGGCTACTTCCTTACGAGCCATGGCAAGCTGGGCCGCGGCGTTGTTATTTTTTATCTCATATTCTTGGGTCAGCGAAATACCTTCTGCAAAGGATCGGTTTGAAAGATCTATCTGATTTTTCAATAGACTGGTGTTATCAGCCATTTTGCCGATTACACCGATTATCCGTCCACCTTCTTCGCCAAGGTCGCCCAGCGTGCCAGCCAATTCGTTGATACCGTTACTATTCTTTTTGACACCCTGCATTACGCGGATAAAGGCAGTCATAAAATCCTTTTCTAACAGATCCTTAAAGTCTTTCACACTCATGCCGGCATACTTGGAATATGTTTTTGCATCCGAGGCCATCTTGACAAAGAGTTTGGAAAGGGCGGTACTGGATACCTCTTCTGACTGCCCGAGCGCATCCATGGTGGCACCCAATGCCATAACCTGCTGGATCGTTAGGCCGGTCAAAGGAGCGATACCAGACAGGCGCTTCGTGAAATCAACGATATAGCCCTCGTTAGCCGTCGAGGCCATTCCCAATGAATTTATCGCAGATCCCACTTTAAGGAAAGCCTGTTCGGTACTATTGGTATCCTTAAGTTTAAAAATGTCGACCAACTTACCTACCTGGTTAACGGTTTCCTCCACATTTCCCCCCAAGTCTTCATTAAGAGCCACAACCAACTGGTTATTAGCCTTGACAAAGCCTATGATTTCGTTTATTTCCGTATACCCGAGCTTACCGGATATTCGGGCCAGTCCGAGCAAGTCTTCCTGACTGGTACGGGTCTGTATTTTCTGTAGTTCAGCGTTCAGTTCTTTGACGCTATCCTTATTGAGGTTTGTTGTTTTTTGTACATCGGAGAGCTTATCTTCGAATGCTGCATAATCTTCGGTAGCCTTCTTAATGCCCGATATGGCGGTGGTTAACGCTAGGGCCCCCGATACCCAAGAATTAAAGTAGCTCTTAACCTGGTTGCCCATTGATCTGAGCACGCCACCTGTAGAGGCCGCCTGTCCCCGTAATTCAGCCAAACGGGCGCTTACTACCTGCATCTGTTCAGACAAGCGGGTAAACTCCGCCGATCCGGGTGCCGCCTGGCTGCGTAATGTCTTGAGCCTGCGCAATGTCTTTTCCAGATCCTGTATGGTCTGATCTTCCAACCTCATAGACTGCCTTAGCTGCTCAAGCCTATTTCGGTAAGCATCAATGACTTGATTATATCGGGTCACATCCTGCTGTAACTGTCTATAGCGGGCGCTATTCTGCTGGCCTTGCCGCTCAAGTGATGCCATTTCATTCTTGGCTGCGTTTAACTTTGATTTGTTGTCTACCATCGCACGGGACAGGCGTCCAATCTCGGACTGGGCACTATTTCCATTGACGATAATGTTAAGGACCAAGTCCTCATTCTTAAGATTTGCCATAGGTGTGTATTAGTTAGGTCGTTGCCATTGTCGACGTAGTTGGAGGGCTACGTCGTCGGTGAAATCGTTTTGGAGGCGATGTGCAATAGCGTAGTAATATCCCATTGCGAAACGGTTATAGATTTGATAGCCCTTGCGGGATCTCTTACCGTTCTTGTCCTTAATATTTCGCTTAGCATCCAATAGTCTTAGGTATGCAGGGAAGGTGATCACGAGCTTACCGTCAAACCGGTCATTGCTCCCGGTCGCATGTGCAGTCCGATCGTCCATAAGCCGGCGTGTGTGGAAGTTGAGCTTTGCCCTGATCTCACGCCCTTGGTTGGATAGGAAGCGCTTACCCTCTTCCTGTAGTACGCTACGAATGAATAGCTTCTTTAATGTAGACATAGGTGTGTGTTAGTTGATGATTCAAAGATCATTAAGAGCTAACAGGCACTAAAGGACACCCCCCGGCGGCAGGTGGCGCCCGTCATATGTCCTAATTTTAGGACAAAGATTGCAGGGGTAAAAAATGCGCTGGGCGGCCGGGCAGATTTGAGAGTGAAAAAAAGCGATTTTTTCCAAAATCAAATTTTTCCGCTGTTTTTCAGTTGGTTAGGGCAACTAAGTACGATTGTAACGTGGATTTCTCGGTATAAATGGAGAATAACTCGGTATTGATAGGGTATAAAAAAACGCCGATGTGGTGTCGGCGTTTTATTAGTGAGATTTATGACGGTATTTTATTTTATGATTTCGTCAGTTTCGATGTCGACGATTTTTAGGGGATCGCCCCGCTTGATAAAGCCGGTCGATACGGCATACGAGTATAGATTCTGTTCGAAAAGCTGGGGCTTTTCTCCCAACGTTAACAGGACACGGTAAATATAGACGGCGTTATTTTTAAATGTTATTAATTCCTGTTTTTCGAGCTTATTGAAAAACAGGACCAGTTTCAGCGCATTTGAAACAGGCTTCTTTTTGGCTTTAAGTTTTTTTAAGATTCCCATGGTTTTGGTTTAAAAAACCTACCGCCAAAAATGAACGGTAGGTAACAACAAAATGAATAATACAAATATATAAACTATTCATTTATAATTAATAATAGAATTTATCTAAATTGAAACTGTAATACTGTAGCCATTCCACCCGCCGAATTCGTTGAACTCTGGATCGATTGTTATCCCCTTAATATTTATCAAAGGGAAGGGTGGACAACCTTGATTATTTTCACCTTCTGTCAGATAGATGAAAATCTTATGGATTGCATCTTCGGTACGGATGTACTGTGTCAGCTCGTCGTCCATCGACTGGCCATCATCGTTTTTTAGCAGCGCATAAATGATAAATGTAGCACGGCGGGTATAGGTGTCGGTAGCGCCATCAAATCCTATCTGTGGCATTACGCAAGCGAGCTGTAAACCGGATAGATCGTATAGACGGGTGACCGCGTGACCATCGTGTGCACACCTGACATAGCCATCGGCACCGCTGATCTGTTTCAACTTTTTGCAAAGGTCTTCGTATTCTTGGATTTTCATTGTTGTAATATTAGATACGGGTACTTGCTCGCACGTTGTCGAGCTGTTTTTTATACATGTAGACAAGAATTGTAAAAAATAAGGTGCGTTCTGTACGCTCAATATCACCAAATACGCCCGATTCAGCAAGATCATACAGAGCACCACGCCATCCCAGTCCCTGTTTCACCGTTTCAAGACCCTCCTTTTGGGCTTTAGTGGGAGCTGGAAACAATATAGAAAAATCTATTTCAGTGCCTTGGATCGTTAACGGTGTCGTCTGGATTACATGGACGCAGTTGCTGTACCATAGCAATATGCAAAATTTAGTAATGTAGGGCACCTTCTTGAGCAGTTCAACGGTTTCAAAAACAGTATCCGGATCAAAAATACCACGTTTGCCATTTGAACCTGGTCGGTAAAGACAGGCGACGAAATAATCGAGCGATTCGAGAGCCTCTTGCGAGCCAAGCCCAGGTATATTTGGCAAACCATCTTGGCTTTTGTTCTCGTTGTAATATTCCTGCGAATGGTTGTTTGCCCACTGGAATTCAGAAAATGTAATGTCCTCGAGCAGATCGTCGGGGCCATATAACGTAGTAGATCCCGCTTTGATTTCTTTGAAAAAGTTTGTGGTGGTGTCGTACTGAAATTGGAATGATTTATTTCCATCGGCATCGGTCAACAAACGGAATGGCCACTTGCATAGCTGATCCGCTAGAATACAGAGCATTTCGTCCGACTTGGAAGTTAGGCCAAGACGGTGCTTTAATTCGTATCTGACGGATGATTTCAAGCCCGTCAGCATGCAGAATACACGGCGTGTAAAGTCTTCAAGCGGCATCGAACCGTAAATCACCTGAAAGGCTTGCGCAGTGATGTCCCGGACTTGATCAGGAGTGCATTCTTCCCAGCATTCGGGTAATTCGATTATTTTATTTGCGTCAGGTATTTCTATTGTGTGCATTACATGTCATTTATCAGGTGCGGGCAAATTTGTTTTTCGGGTCGTTTTTCGGAATCATCGGAGCCACTACAGTTGATTTTGAACGGAATTTCCGGAGATCATCAAGGGCTTTGTCGCCATCCCGTTTTAAATAGCGAACGTACCATTCGATTGCGGGCTGTTGTGCTACTGCGGAGCTGGTAAGATCCTGTGCATAATTCCTGTAATTCTGCACGACACCTTCGGGCATGACCTTTATAGTCAGCCGTTTTACAGCCAATGCCATTGTATGCAAGGCTAATGCCGACTGGATGTAAGGTAATTCACCGTCTAGGATGTTGCTGGTCGTGGCATCCTGAAATTGATCAAGATAAGCCTGGTAATCATCTCCAAGTATCGGACGAATGCGTTTCAACTGAATCTCTCGGATCAGAGGGGTAAGGGTCATGTAGAAACTGGCGGAATCTTCGATATAAAAATACTGGTTGAAAGTATCCGTATTATTTAGGAATAATTCACGGGTAGCCTTGCGCTGCGCTGTGTCTATCCAGTCCGTATTGGCAGTGTCGTCGAGGAAGCGGACCAGACGGTCGAGGGATTCACGGTATTTGCGGAAAGCAGCATCGTCGTCTTTGTCGATCTGCCACGCCCATGCCTGTGATTCGTTAGCTTTGTCAATCTTGGACTTGCGCCCGTCCGCGTCATGTCCGATGGCATTGGATTGGTAGTATTGATACACTGCGAGCGTCGCGATCGGGAGCTGCACGTGCTGCAATAATTTGGATTCGTCATCTGTTGCACTGGATCCCTTACCTAAGATGGACAGTGCGTTATCATATACGGCGGTACCGATGACTTTTACCACTTTTTCGCTTGCAAGTAAAACGTCAGTCGCCACACGCTCAAACTTGATATTTGCAGCAAATGTACCGGTCAGCTGGCGGAGCTCTTCAGGGGTATTTATTAGGAGTTTCATTGTGGATAGATTAGTATTTAGCATTATTGGCCGAAATCCCATTTTTATTGATATCCTTAAGTATCTTGGGAATCTCATCAGCGGCAGCAAGCCATTTCAGCCGCAACATACAGTAATAACATGAATCTGAACTGTGATTTAACTCGCTTGGATGGCGCTGAAGATCCAATTTTTCGGTTGATTTATCGTTGGTGATTACTGATTTGATTTTGTCCATGATTGATAATTATAAGGTTATACTTTTTGAGCTATACGATCTTTTGAACTGGTATCTTCTTCACGCTCTACAATAGGGCGATGAAATCCCATTAAGATGCCTTCTTTTTCGGGCCAATTGGCTTGGATGGCGCGGTTGATTGGCTCAAAAATTACTGATTCAGGGATTGCTGTTTCGCTGGCGTAGAATAGTTTTAGGGCGTACAACATTTGGGAGCCCGATCCAAGTTGTCCCGGGATGATGATGTTGGCCAATGATGGGTGCAAACCCATGCCGGAAGTGGCTGCACTATCTGCTTTGTCCCCAACTTTCAGTTGACCTTCGATAAAATCTGTTATTTTCTGATCAATTGCTTCGATTTTCCATTGACAGAGATTTCCTTCGTCATCATAGAAATCTACGGTTTCAATGAATTTTCCAGCGTTTTCATTACCTGCAAGTGCGGCAGATATGTCCGCAAAAAGCTGGTCTTTGATCTCTTGTAGCATTATTTCGATTTCCTCGGCTGTTTTGGCCTCGTATTGCTCTTCCAGACGAATGCGCTTAGCGTCCCAGTATCCTTGTGGGCTATGGATATGGAATGCGGCGGAAATACCGTTTTTACCGAGATATTTAAGGATATCGGGTATTTCAGAGGAACGCCAAAGCCATTTGAACGTACCAAAAAAGGAAGGAACCGAATAAAAACGGTACGCAAAAGAATAGGTATTGTGGTAGCTCATCGATACCCCGTGGCGGAACGGATCATTGGGATTCATAACCGGGTATGCCGTCATACCGGTAGCTAGCAGATTGTTAAAGAAGTCGCCGACATAGATGGTGCGGACATTTTCAAGACGTGGCGATCCAGTTTCCGGCCAGCCAAGACGGGCGTCAGTACCCGGTACAACCTGCAGGGAGTTTATAAAACCACGTTCGCCGGGGATACGCGCAGCCTTGTTACGGTAATGCTTTACATAAAAACCTTTAAGGTGCTTATATTCAACAAGTGCCATATCTATAAAGCGACGCCAATCCCATGTTTTCAACCATCGGGCGATATCAGGATCATGCAGGTGTTTGCGATAGATTTCCCCGTCTTTGTATTCCATTCGGTAAAGCTCGGGACCGGATGAATATAGCAATCCGATTTGCCGCTCGATGATACCCGGCGCAAGGTTGTTTTCGGCCATGATGTCCCGGACGATCTCGGGTAAGTCATTGTTGGCACCGTGGGGAACGATGCGAACACCATTACATACCTGGGGAGCCATTTCCCAATTGGAGGTAGAAAATATCTGTTCAAAATTATTGCTGAAGCTGGACATGGAGACCGTGTACACCTTGCCACCCGCTGAAATAGCGGCAGCATCCTTGCCGATGCGCTCAAGGGATGGGCGGATTGATTTAGCACTTGATGCTGTCGGTGTGGCGGAGGTATTGGTTCGGGTGTTTTTCATAGGAATGATTAGATTATGGTAAGCTTTTGCCCGTTGAAAGTGAGTAGATTGCAGTGCCAAAAACGGCGAGGCTCATTGGTGTCGAGGTTTAAATACTCTTCCTGCATCTCGGTATTGCGGTTATATTTTTTAGAGCCACGTTTCCGTAGGCGTGCACGTGTCACATCGATGATTCCCGATGTCTTGTGCCTGGTCTCATCGAACGAAACGAAGCTAAAAGCAAAGCATTTGCCTTCTTTGGTGAGCTGTCGCATTTGTCGAAGGGCGTCGTAGATGGTCATTTTTTTGGATTATTAAATGTCTGTCAAAGATCATTTTAAATTGAGGAGGGGTAAAGGACACTTTGCCAAGCAAAATAAATTCGATAATTTAATTGTTCGAAAAAAGTTAGCTATGATATTACAAAAAAGACGAAACAAAATTTTTTTGATCGGGAATGGTTTTGACCTTGCACATGGATTACCTACCACGTATTTAGAGTTTATAAAATGGTATTTAAAGCAATGTTGTTTAAGCGCAATAGATACAGGGAGTTATGTAGATGAGTGTTTAATTATAAGTATTCAAAAAGGTGTGTTTTTTGATAGAGGAATTGACATAAAAAAACATATAGAGGAAGTTTTTATATCAGATAATATTTGGGGCTATCTTGCTGAACCCTATGACCTACAAGTAACCACGCCATATACCAGTAGACAAAAAGTTACTGACTACATGATAAATATTACACCCCAAGGTGAGTTTTGCAGAAATCTATTTTTCAATTGCAAAAATTCTGATTGGAATGGTGTTGAACATGAAATTAATCGAATAATGCTAAAAGAGCACTCAAATTTAACAGGAAGTAGAACCGATATTCTGATTGATAGAAATAAAAACCATAAGTATAAAGAAGCATTAAAAAGAATAAAGGATCTCAATCTTTCTATTTTTAGATTGAAATCTAAACTTATAGAATACTTGAAACTTCATAATGATCCAAAGGTTAGTAAATTAGGGCTAATTTTAGACTACACTAATAACGATTGGGGCAAAAGCCATCTTTCTAAAAATCTTGATATATATATTGAGGGGGTAAAAGCAAGTAATCCGTTTGGGGTGGATGTTACTAGGCATGTCCTTTTTCTAAATTTTAACTATACCACTTATTTTACTAAAAAGATAGTGGATGAATTTAAATATCAGCTTGAGGATGAATTTACAGAGATTAAAACTATTTATATTCATGGAGATCTAGATACCCCGACAGACCAAATTGTATTCGGTGTAGGGGATGAAAACAAGGAGATTTATTCAGAGATAGAATCTTTATACGATGACGCTTGGCTTGAACCATTGAAATCTTTCCATTATTTTAGAAATGATAAGTATCAACAGCTACTCGGTTTTATTGCTAATGGAGAGTATGAAGTATATGTGATCGGGCATTCTTGCGGCATAACTGACAGAACGCTATTAAATATGTTGTTTGAAGATGTCGCTTGTAAAAAGATCCATGTTTATCATTATAATGGAATTGATTCATATCTGACTACGGCCTATAATATTGCCAGAAACTTTAACGATAAAGTGCAATTGAGAAGAGTTTTACAACCATTTAATCCTAAACTGACTACCAAATAAAAAAAAAGATGCCAACGTAAAGAGTTGGCATCTTTTTTTATTTAACGGATGAAGACATAACACCTCCCGATGCAGTTCCTTTGCCCCGGATGGCTGCACGCCATTGCCGGCGCATCATGAGGTATTTAAACGAATCGGATCCGTTGGTCGATTCGAGCGGAAGGCGCTCAAGTTCCAATTTTTCCGATGATTTATCCTTGGTGGTGATGGACTGCCCTTTGTTGTTAACAATGATCTTCGTCTTGGCACCTTCAATGGATGCTTTTAGAAACTTACATTGAAAACGGTCTATCATGACCTTTGGTAATTTTGGGTTCGATCCGGATAATAGGTCCTGCATAAAGACGAATTCTTCGAACATACCAATATTACCCTGATTAAGCGACATAAGGTTTACTTTCCATCCAGTTTTGGTTTTTCCATCCTTTTCGAACTCCAGCGCTTTTTTCATCTGACTGGCTAGATCCACTTTAGCATCCTTGTAATTGTTGGCTGCACGGTCGTAATACAGGTTTATGACTTTTTCTTTCTGTGTCTTGAAGTAGGTTAGGAATTCTTTAGCAATCTCAGGGATCCAGTCGGGCGAAAGCGTATGGATAAATTTTAATATCCGGTAATCATTTACATTAGCTTGGGCAATGGTCATGGAAATCATATTCCCAAAGTCCATCCCCAAGTCGATTGCCTTATTGCGGTTGAGGTAACGAAGTTCGCGACAATCCGGAGTCTCGCGGATACCGAAATCATAACGGGGATCTATACCATCGTCATAGAAATGTGAGGCTGCAATATTGGCATAAAAGCGTTCACCGGATGATAGGGCCGGCTTAAGATTAAGGACGGTTACGGTCGGATCCCCAAGGTCGGTATTGATTGCGTCGATAAACCAGTCAGGCGTAAGCACGTCTATATTGACCAAGCTGGATGCTGTCCAAAAGAAATGTTGACCTGATTTGTGTATGCGGGCTTGGATCCATAATTGCCGCCATTTCTCTTCGGTACGCCTTTTTTTAGCTGTTTCTTCGCGGTCTCCTTTTTCCTCGTAATACAATCGCTCTTGAATCGCTTCGTTGTAGATCATGCCTGCTTTTACGACTCGAAGGATACCCTCTTTGTCCATTTTTTTTGCGGACTTTAGGATCCAGTCATATTCGCCAATGCGCCCCGTGTTGGGCATGTCGGTAGTGAATGTCTGGCCAAGGTAAAAAACAGAATGCGCATATTTAACCGCATAGCCACGATTCGCCCTTAATATATTTTCGACTTTGGCTTCGGGGAAATATTTCACCTCATCACCGATAACATGGACGTAAGACCGGCCGGCAAGGGATGCCGGTTTATCAAGGGAACCGAAAGTAACATTCAGTCCCGTGAAAAATATCATCGTATGCTTGTAGGTGATGAGCTTGTTGTATGGCTTCCAAAAGTGCTCGCGGAGTTCGGGCGGTAGATCTTCCTTTTCCTGCTCGGTGTATTGTGGTGGCTCCTTACCGACAACGAAATGCACGCCTTCGATATAGCCTTTGCGCTCCAAGGATTCGACGACGGTAGGCAGCACGTTTTTCTGCAGGTTGGCATAGGTGTCCGCAATCCATGCGATAGGTGCCCCCGGCATATCGTAGGCCATTTCGATAAGTCGTTCGGCTAGGATATCGGAAGATTTCGCGGATCCACGACCGAGCACGGCGCGGAAATATTTGGGCATGATGAGCGCGCAAAGCTGTGCTGTCCAGTTCATAAAGGCGACGGCTGCACCTTTGAGGGATTCGTCTATTTTTGGGCGCCATTTGGCTTGTGTTGCTTTACTCATTATTGTTCAGGATACGGTCAATTTTTTGGGAAATATTAGGTGTGTCGAGCATGGCATCTTGGCGTAAGTCAGCCTTGATGGCTTCGGGAAGGTGTAGGGCTTCGATCTCGGCGGCAAGGGTATTTCGGTTGATGGACGGCAGGTTGACTTTCGGAGCATCAAGCGTAAGCACACGTACAGGACGTAAATAAAGTTCTTTTGATACTTTGATTGGATCGGCTTTGTCCAGCTCGCGGAGCTTGGCAGCCTGTGCGATCATCTCGGTGTGTATTTTGAGGTCTACAGGCGTAAGCGCATTGTCGCGGACGACAAGCGCGGCAGCTTCGATCATGGCAGCATACTTGTTTCGAAGTGCTTTTTTTGTGACGGTATTATCGGAGTAAAAGAGGTTTAACGCTTCGCTGTGCATTTCGGCAGCCCGTTGAGGCTTAAGTTTGAACACATCAATAGCGTACTTTATCGTTGCCCGCTGGCCATACTGGGCATCCATATCTTTAAGGAACTTGAGCGCATCGATATAAATTTGCTCTTCGACACTAGCTTTATGAAAGTTGCCGTCCTGCAAATAGTCCATAAGACGCTGCAGGGTGCCATCGTCTTCGAAACCTCCGATAATATCCAATTTTGAAATCTTAAAAGCCCGGGTTCGCTGCACTTCGAAAATCTGTTTTTGTGCAGATACGGTGTTTTTGCCTTCGGACTTAGCCAGGTTATAAAGTGCAAATCGTTCGTCGATGTCCTGTTTTTCCTTACCGATACGTAGATGCTCTGCTAAGCGTGTATGGGGAAGCATTGCTTCACGCTCGAATACGTCCACGTGGATGTTAAAATATTCGGCAATGCGCTTATTGGAATAGTCAAGCGCGGCGAGCACTTCCAGTTTGCTCCACTCTTCGTCTGTGAGGTGTATAAGGCTGTGGTAGATGTCCATAAAACAAAAATGCCCCGTATCAGGGGGCATTTAAAGGACATGGAATCTTTGATTTACACGTATTCGCGAACGAAATAACCGAGCGCAAAAATATCCCGGGGATCTTCTTCAAATCCTTTTTTTACTTCATAAAGCAGATACGAATCGTACACGATGACGTCGTACTTGATAAAAAAGCCCATGACTGCCGTACAGTCGTGGCGGGCTTGTTGGATGGCTTGGCTGCAAGCCGGTGATGGTAGCGTGAGTCTCTTCATACACGAAGGTAAAATTTCCTACTACTATCTAAATACGGGTATCCGTAACGGTTTACCGTTGTAGCAATGTAATAATCTGGTCGAGCTTAACGCGGTATTTGGATAATTTTTCTTCACGGCGGATCTGTAGATCGGGGCGATTATTTTTTTTGATCTGCTTGGTCAGGCTTTTGATATTTTGCTCGGTCAGTGCTTTAAGGTCGGATAGCTGCAGAGCATTGAGTGACTGTAGGTCCTGCAGGGAATTATATTCTTCAAAGATTGTATGTTCACCAAGGAGGGTCTTGTTATCGCGGTAATGATTGAATTCGCGTTTTATCTCATTGTTTCGTTTGTACCAATGCACCAGGGTGCTGACGTTGTGCAGCTGCTGGTCTTCAGTACTGGATGACTGTAGCAGCGCATAATATTCAACTACTTTATTGTACGCTGTAATCTTGTCAGTGGCTAGGATCTTTAATTGCGGCGGACAATCGGCATCGGCCAAAAACGGGTATTGTTCGCGAAGGGTTTTCTTTGGCTTGGCGGGTTCTGTGGAGGTGTGTTGCCGGGCTTGTTTAAGCTGCTTGTTAATATCGTTCAGCTCGTCGTTGTCGTCCCGTAAGTCTTCATTTTCTGCCTGTAGCTCGTCGTTTTGATCACGGAGGTATTCAAGTTCATTTTTTAATTCGTGAATATCTGAAAGTCCTGTATTGAGGTCTGTCGGTAAAGTGACTGCCTCCCGATTCATAAATCGCGTCAACGCAACCGTGATCATGTGCAAATGAATCGCGGGCTGCTTGGAAAGAATCCGGATAATGACAGGATTGGAATTGATGTATGTCGCAAATAACTGGACTCCGATGACAGGATCGGAGCCAGTTGAAAGCCAATTGTATATTAAAAATGATGGTGTCATTTTAGGGTTTAGTATTTGGCTAGTGTGTCGCGAATTGTAGTGGCGATAGCAAGGGCTAAAGATTCTTTGTAAATCTGATAGCGCTCCATATCTTTTGGATTGGAAATAAAGGCGATCTCCAATAAGCAGCTAGACGCCTTTGTGTGTAAAATACCCAAGCGGCCCCGATTGGATTCTGTCTCGTCCTTAACGCCACGGTTGGTAATACCTACGATGGCCGCGACGTCATTGGCCAACTGCTTGGCGAAATCTTTTGATTTATCGCGAGCACCGGTGGCTACCAAAGCAGTGGTACCGGAAGCGGCCGCTCGGTCGGCGCTGTCGAAATGAATCTCCAACAGGAAATCATCAGCGGTAGCAACCTGTTTGATCTTGGTGATAACCTGGGCAAGGGTATCGTCGTCGTTGTCGTTCCAGATATTTAAACAGGCTATTTCGCGCAACTTTGCGGTGATGAGCCCACGAAGTTCCTGTGTTAGCTTGTTTTCCTGATAACCATTTCCGACGGCACCGCTGTCGCGATTATGGTGTCCGGCTGTAATAAAGATACGTTTCATAATGATGGAAAGGAATTAAATTTCAAATCGGGATTTAGCACGGTAATCGTTGCGCAGCAATTCGCGAACGGAAGGCCAGCCAGCATCGTTACAATTCATAAAGGTGCGATTGTGCCTTACTTCTTCCAATACAGATGCGGGTACGTCCGCACGGTATATGGATGCAAGGATCGTGTCGCTCTGTCCGCCTGTTATCTTAACCGGTTCGCCTTCGGGAGGGTAGTTGTTGAAGTATAGGGATGTAAATAGCAAGCCACGCTCTGTAGCGTCGTACTTTTCGATGATCTCTAAAACTTTGTGCGGATCCAGCAATACCGGCGTATGAGTGCCATATCGTATCGTTGGCATATGAGATATTTCCAGCAGGTCGGCGGTTTCTATCTGAGCACGATTAAATCGTGTCTGTTTGGCGGCGTCAGCATCTCTAAGGTCATTAAAATATTTGCCCTGTGCGATGTCATCAATGGTGATGTCGCGCAATAAAAAAATATCATCATTAGATAGGATAATAGAACCTTCAATGTCTGCCGTGGCAAGTGCTGTTAATAGCTTGTGCGTACTGTCAGCCTGTGGGTGCTGTTCGGTCTGTGGTGCTGCACATCCATTACATGATTTAACGATTTGATGACCGGTATGCGGGATGTGAGTGATCTGATCACTGAACCAGTCCTCACTATCGCCGACTACGACAACGCGGATATCCGGAAAGTGTTTTTCCCACGTACGTAATGCAAGTTTGAGCTCTGTGGATGCAGCTGCAGCTTTGTAATAAGGAATGATCAACGTGTAAGGATGGGATGTTTCAGCCTGCGCTTCATCTGTACCAACTGGTTTGGTGATCGTTTCAGGTGTTACTGTTTCGGCATCCGGAATGTTTTCGGTCTGCTCGAGGCCGTTGTCATTCGTTTCGGCTGTGTCCGAAATGATCTGCACAATGCCGTCATCAGCCTTGGTGACGACAGATTTTTTGACCAATGAGCCGATCAATGTAGCGACGGATGCTTTTTTAAGATTTGTGGCTGTGGTGATGGTATCTACGGTATTATTCCCGGCTTGTAGGGCTATGAAAACAGCGGTTTCTTTTTCGGTTAGATTTTCCATTTGGATATTATTAAAATGTCTACTAGGTGTTTTAAGCTTTTTTGTTGTGTTTCTAATAAAAAAGGGGCTCGGGTGAGCCCCTTCTTGGGTTTGGTTGATTAGGGACAGTAATTATAGACCGTCATTGCTGGATGTGTCTCCAGTATATTCGGCAATAGTCGGGATTACTCCAGTGTAGAATACAGACTTTTCGTTTGAACGTAAAGCGGATTTCCAAGTCAATGTCTTGCCGACACCTTCCGAATCGTCCTGCTCTTCAACAGTGAGTTTAAGTGGTGCACAAAGGGATCCGTGAACTTTTACACTTGCAGCTGTAGAACATTCTTTGGTGATCAATATGAAGTCTTCTCCAAGATTGGCTTCTAAGAATTCGTTTACCTCCAAGCTGTCACCCGGGTGAACACCGACAACGTTTTGTATCCATCCCTCTTTATCGGGATCCCCTTCGGAATTATCGTTGCGCTTGATGCTGGACGGTGTAAGATATAATCCGATGCCGACCGTACCTGGTTTAAGGGTGATATTGGTTGTAATCTTGACCCCATCGCGAGCCGGCATTGTAAGAATGTCACGAGCTAACAGGATGATGATATTGGGATCTTTGGCTTTGGGAGCGCCGGGCGATCCGTGGCCCTTGGCGATTGATACTTTTTTATAAGCCATTGTTGTGGTCTTTAATGGTGAATAGTTGATGTTACGCTAGATAAGCTTAGCGGGCTTTTGTTAGAAGCTAGGCTGTTGAGCCTAGCTTCAGGGATTATAGTCCGTCGCTATGATCGTGATCGTCTTCAGCGGGCACGGATCCGTCAGGAAATTGATTAGAAGGTTTAAGACCAGTTTGCGGATTGTAATTAGCTGGTACGAACGCGTATACCAATTCGGCAATCTCAAAGCCTACGCCTAACCAGTACTCACCAAAAAGGCGCACTTCGTAGCCGTCTTTCTGCACGTCGTTGATGACGTTAGGCGCTTCGTTTTTATGGCGCAACTTGACCATATTGCCCGGTGTAGTGGCAAAGATGATCGGCGAATTGCCCATGCCTTTAAGCTCGTGCAAATTCATGTCGACGAAATC
>Ga0222426_100101_pt1 | contig 142312 bp, 148 predicted proteins | sample 2B50Ametagenome_FD_180087 | JGI IMG/M metagenome (GOLD analysis project Ga0222426, IMG submission 180087) | Enriched microbial communities from leaf-cutter ant dump, University of Wisconsin, Madison, United States - 2B50A (version 2) | ecosystem: Environmental > Terrestrial > Nest > Insects...
CTACGCCGCCCGCGTCTTCGATCCGGCGAAATGGCGGGCCGACCAGCCGCTGCGCGTGGTGATGATCGGCAGCGATTTCCAGCTCCGGGTCTGGGAAGCCCTGCTGCACGTCCCGATGGGCCGTGCCTGCACCTATTCCGCGATCGCCGAGCGCATCGGCCGGCCGTCCGCCAGCCGCGCGGTGGGCGCCGCGGTCGGCGCCAACCCGCTCTCCTTCGTCGTCCCCTGCCACCGCGCGATCGGCAAATCGGGCGCTCTGACCGGCTATCACTGGGGACTGACCCGCAAGCGGGCGATCCTCGGCTGGGAGGCCGGGCAGACAGGAACGCATTGAGCCATGCCGGCCGTCTGACCCGCACTGGCCCATTTCCATTCCCGTCGGCGCAAGCTACCTTCCCGGCGATTTCCGGGAGGGTCTGCATTTCATGGTTATCGTCATCGGCTCGATCAATCTCGACCTGATCGCAACCGTCGATCGTCTGCCGGGTCCCGGCGAAACGGTGCCGGGCTCCGGCTTTTCCACTGCGCCCGGCGGCAAGGGCGCTAACCAGGCGCTGGCCGCCGCCCGCGCAGGCGCCAAGGTCAGGATCGTCGGCGCGGTGGGCAAGGACAACTTCGCCGGCGAGGCGCTCGAATGCCTCAAGGCGGCGATGATCGACCTCTCCGGCGTCGGCGAGACGCATGCCTCGACCGGCACGGCGCTGATTCTCGTAGGCTCCGACGGCGAGAACATGATCGCGGTGGTGCCGGGCGCGAACGCCTCCGTTCTGGAGGGCGATCTCGGCAAGGCCTTCTTCGCCAAAGGCGACGTTCTGCTGCTCCAGCACGAGATACCGCTGGCGACGGTGGCGGCTGCCCTCGACATGGCGCGCGCCGCCGGAACGGTCTCGGTGCTGAACACGGCGCCGTTCCGCGCCGAGTCGGCCGACCTGTTGGGGAAGGCCGACGTGGTCGTCGCCAACGAGACGGAGTTCGATCTCTACAGCGAGGCGCTGTCCCTGACGGGAGGCGACAGGGCCGCGCGCATGCGCGCATTCGTGGAAAGGAGCGGCCGCACCATCATCGTCACACTTGGCGGCGAAGGCGCCATGGCTGCGAGCAGCGACGAGTTCCTGCAGGTTCCGTCGCTGGAGATCGTGCCTGTCGACACGGTTGGCGCCGGCGACACATTCTGCGGCTATCTGGCTGCCGGCCTGGCTTCCGGGCGGCCGCTCGGGGAAGCGCTTGCCCGCGCCGCGGCGGCCGGGGCGCTGGCCTGCCTCAAACCGGGCGCCCAGCCCGCGATCCCGCTGGCGAAAGACGTCGATGCGGCTCTCGGGAAGGCGGCCTGACATGGGTGCCAATCGTCCCGAGACCCGCCACACCGTGCCGCTTGTCGGTGATATCTGCCGGCTCCCCGCCGTCGAACTGGTCGCCGGCATCAAGGCGCGCAGGTTTTCCGTCCGGGAAGTCGTGACGGCCTTTCTGGACCGGATCGAGGCCGTTAACGACAGGGTCAATGCCGTCGTGTCGCTGCGCGGGCGCGACGACGTCCTGCGCGAGGCCGACGCCGCCGACGCGCTTCCTCCAGACGCCGCCGTGCGGGCCGGCGCGCTGTTCGGCCTGCCGGTGGCGATCAAGGACCTTGCCCAGACACGAGGACTGAAGACCACCTTTGGTTCGCCGATCTTCGCCGATTTCGTGCCGGACGAAGACGAATTCTTCGTCGCGCGCATGCGCGAGGCGGGCGCCATCGTCATCGGCAAGACCAACACGCCGGAATTCGGTCTCGGTTCGAACACCTACAACCCGGTCTTCGGCGCCACGCTCAACGCCTTCGATCCGCGCTGGACCGCCGGCGGGTCGAGCGGCGGCGCGGCGGTGGCCCTGGCGCTCGACATGGTGCCGCTTGCCGACGGCAGCGATTTCGGCGGCTCGCTGCGCAATCCCGCTGCCTACAACAACGTCTACGGCTTCCGTCCGTCGCAGGGGCTCGTGCCGGCCGGGCCGATGCCGGAAGTCTTTCATGCCCAGATGGGCGTGGAAGGGCCGATGGCGCGTTGCGTCGCCGATCTCGCGCTGCTGCTCGACGTGCAGGCCGGCTATGATCCGCGCGCGCCGCTCTCGTTTGAAGGCCCCGGCGGTTTTCTTGATGGCCTCGCCGAGCGGGCGAAAGGCGGCCGGATCGGCTGGCTCGGCGACCTCGGCGGCGCTCTTCCGACGGAGGATGGCGTGCTTCGCCTGTGCGAAGAGGCGCTGAAGCGTTTTGCCGAGGCAGGGTTCGAAGCCGAGCCCTTGCTCCCGGATTTCGACTTCGAGGCGTTGTGGCAGGCCTTCGTCACGCTCAGGCAGGCGACCAGTGGCTGCGCCCTGAAAATGCTGGCGGACGATCCCGCCAAGCGGCCTTTGCTGAAACCGGAGGCCCTGTGGGAGGCCGAAGGCGCGGCCAGGCTGACGGCGCCGCAGATCCATGCGGCGTCCAGCGTCCGCACCACCTGGCATCGGTCGTTCCTGTCGCTGTTCGAGCGTTTCGATTTCCTCGCGCTGCCCAGTGCGCAGGTCTTTCCTTTCGATGCCGGCGTGCATTGGCCGGATCGCGTGGGCGGACAGGCAATGGACAGCTATCACCGCTGGATACAGGTCTGCTCGCTGGCGACGTTGGCCTGCGCTCCCGCCGTCAACGTGCCGGCGGGCTTCAGTGTCGACGGCAAACCGATGGGCCTGCAATTGATCGGCCGGCCGCGCTGCGACATGGCGGTGCTGCGCGCCGCCGCCGCTTATGAGGCAGTGCTGCCGTGGCGGGCCGGTGCGGGGCGTGCCGGTGCGGGGCCAGTCTAACGCGCTTGCCGTAGGGTCCTGCGCGTGCATTGATGGCGTTGATCAACGGGTCGGCGAGGAGAAGACATGTCGCTTTCGGTCTATGCGGCCTATCTGGCCGCCTGCATCGTCATCATCCTGGTTCCAGGCCCCACGGTGACCCTGATCGTCGCCAATTCGATCCGTCACGGCACGCGCGCCGGGCTCGCCAACGTGGCCGGAACGCAGGCAGGCATCGCAATCATGATCGGCATCGTCGGCGTCGGGCTCACCTCGGCGATCGAGGCGATGGGCCACTGGTTCGAATGGGTGCGTCTGCTTGGCGCGGCCTATCTGATCTACATCGGCGTGCAGATGTGGCGCTCCAGGGGCGCGCTGAACGCCGACGGCACCGCGCGTAGACCGCGCGGCGGCTTCTTCCTGCAGGGCTTGATGGTGGCGCTGAGCAATCCCAAGACGCTGATCTTCTTCGGTGCCTTCATCCCGCAGTTCCTCGATCCCGCCGGAAACCATGCGCTGCAGATTGCCATCATGGGCGGCACCGCGCTTGTCTGCGCGGCCATGTCGGATTCGGCCTATGCGGTCGCTGCCGGCCGCGCCGGACGCATGCTCACCGCCGGCAGGATCAGGCTGCTGTCCCGATTGAGCGGCAGCTTCCTGATCGGCGGCGGCGTCTGGCTGGCCTTTTCCAGGGCGAAGTGAGTTTTCTTCGCTCCTGCGGCAAGGGTCAGGGTGGGGATGCCGTGCCGCAGGTTTCCTTGGGCGATCCCCTGCCTTGGGGGGACGGCTACAGCCGTCCCAGCCGCTCCGTCAGCAGCGCGAAGAAGCCGTCGGCGTCGATATCGCGCATGACCAGCGCGTTTTTCGGCCGGTCGGTGACGCCCCACCAGTCGACCACCGTCATGCCCATCGTGAGTTCCGAGGCAATCTCCACGGTGACATTGCAATGCCGACCCTTGAACAGCTCCGGCCTGAGCAGGTAGGCGATGACGCAGGGGTCGTGCAGCGGCCCGCCGTCGGTGCCGTATTTCTCCTCGTCGAACCGTTCGAAGAAATCGAGCAGCGCCGCGGCGGCTTCACCGACCTTGCTGCCGAGGGCGCGGAAGGCCTGGACGCGTTTCGCCGTCGTCAGCGCCTTGTGGGTGACGTCGAGCGGCATCACGACGATCGGAATGCCGGAACGGAACACCACGTTCGCGGCATGCGGATCGACATAGATGTTGAACTCGGCCGTGGGCGTGACGTTGCCGCCTTCGAAGAAGCCGCCGCCCATCAGGACGATCTCGCGGATGCGGGAGGCTATGCGCGGCTCGCGGTTGAGGGCGAGCGCTATGTTGGTCAGCGGCCCAAGCGGACACAGCGTGATCGAGCCGCTTTCCTGCGTCATCACGGTTTCGACGATGAAGTCGACGGCATGCTGTGATTGAAGCGGCATTGTCGGCTCGGGCAGCGAAGGGCCGTCCAGACCGGTCTTTCCGTGAACGTGCTCGGCCGTCACCGGGCGACGCACCAGCGGCCGGACCGCGCCGGGATAGACCTTGATATCGGGACGACCGGCCAGTTCGCAGATCTTGCGGGCGTTCTTCTCGGTCAGGGCGAGCGGCACGTTGCCGGCGACGGCCGTGATGCCCACGACCTCGAGCTCCGGACTGCCGAGCGCGAGCAATATGGCAATGGCGTCGTCCTGGCCCGGGTCCGTGTCGATGATGATCCTGCGGGGGATGGGCATTCACATTTCCTTGTTCTGGCAGTCTTTTTGGGGCGGGGCACTCGGGCGGAAGGCGAACGATTGAGGCTTGAACTCGTCCGCGCGACGGACCATATCAACACCAACGGGAAAAATGCCAGTCGGGTTTTTCCGGTTGATGTCGCTCTCAAGAGGACGCAGCAACATGTCACGCATGACGCCGTTTTCCAGCCCGCTTCTGCTGGGTTTCGACACGATGGAGAAGACGCTGGAGCGTCTGGCCAAGTCCGGCGACGGCTACCCCCCTTACAATATCGAGCGCCTGCCCGGAACCGAGGGCAGCGCCGAGCGGTTGAGGATAACCCTCGCCGTGGCGGGGTTCGCCGAATCGGACCTGGAGATCACCACCGAGGAGAACCAGTTGGTGGTTCGTGGCCGGCAGAACGACGATACGGAACGCGAATACCTGCATCGCGGCATCGCGGCGCGGCAGTTTCAGCGCTGTTTCGTCCTGGCAGACGGGATGCGCGTGATCGGAGCGGAGCTGAAGAACGGACTCCTCTCCGTCGATCTCGATCGCCCGGAGGCCGAACGGCTGGTACGGAAAATAAACATATCGGTGAAAGACTGAGTCTTGCCGATGGCTCTCATGCGGAACCGCTCTTTCGGGGCTCCGCTGAAAGGAGGCTGAAATGACCAGAATTGAAAACGAACAGATCATGACGAGCGGCGAACTCGCCCATCTCGGCGAAGGCTCGGTCGCCTATGTCAGGAAGGTTTCGAGCGACGATTTGCGCGGCCGCTTCCCCGGCCTGTCGGAAATCACGCCCGGCCTGGAACTGTGGGCGCTGTTCGGCGCCAATGGCGAGCCGATCCTGCTCTCCGACGCGCGCGATCGCGCGCTGGCCGGCGCGATGGAGAACGATCTCGTCACCGTCGCCCTTCACTGAGGGCGACGCAGGAAGTCCTGAAACGAAACGGGCCGCCTTGCGGCGGCCCCGTCGACAATCATCACGATAAAGAGCGTTGTTACGCCGCGTGCGAAGCCGGCGTCTGCGACAGCAGCGCATGGATGGCGGTCGCGTCGCGGGCGCCTCTGATCTTGGCGACGGTATCAGCGTCGCGCAGCACGCGCGCGATGCGCGACAGCGCCTTGAGGTGATCCGCTCCAGCTCCCTCCGGAGCCAGCAGAAGAAAGACGAGATCGACCGGCTGGTCGTCGAGCGCCTCGAAATCCACGGGGGTCTCGAGCCGGGCGAAAACGCCGGCGATATGCTTCGCCCCCGCCAGCTTGCCGTGCGGAATGGCGATGCCGTTGCCCACGCCCGTCGATCCCAGCCGTTCGCGCTGAAGAATGGTGTCGAACACTTCCCGCTCGGGAATGCCGGAAATGGCTGCGGCGCGCTCCGCGAGCAATTGAAGCAGCTGTTTCTTTGAGTTGGCCTTCAACGCCGGCATGATCGCCGGAACGTCGATCAGATCGCTCAAATCCATTTGAAAATCCCTTTTTTCGCCTGCCGTCGCCGAACGAGTGGCGGTGGCCGGCTCTCAGCCCTGGGCGACCTTGCTGGTCGAGGGGTCTATCCAGCCGATATTGCCGTCCGGACGTCGATAGACGATGTTCAGGTGCTCGTTCCCCGCATTGCGGAAAACCAGCACGGGGCTGTCCTTGGTATCCAGCTCGATGACCGCAGAAGCGACCGACATCGTCCTCAGCGCCACCGTCGATTCAGCCACGATGGCGGGAGCGTAGTTCTGGGGAACGTCTTCCTCGTCGTCTGCGAGCGGTTCCATGACCGCATAGGCGACGTCGAGGACCTCGCCGTTGCCGACGGCGGTGCTGTGCGATTTCATGCGCCGGTTGTAGCGCCTCAGCCGGGTCTCCAGACGGTCGGCGGCGGTTTCGAAGGCTTGCGTCGGATCCTGTGCGTCTCCGGTAGCCTGCAGGGATGTGCCGGAATCCAGACGGACCATGCAGTCGGCCGTGTAGCGCGATCCCGATTTGATGAGGGTGACATGTCCCGAAAAGCCGCGATCGAAATATTTTCCGACTGCGTCGCCGATCCGCTCATCGATGCGGACCCGAAAGGCGTCGCCCACATCCATGTGCTTTCCCGATATGCGCAGAGTCATTCGAAACTGACCTTTCCTGCCCAGGCTTCACACTGCCGGGAGTTTATACTCGTGGCCCGCCCGCACAAGCCGCGGGGCGGTTTTCACGCCGATTTTTACGTTCAAGATTCCCGGTTGTCCGTTCAATGCCCGCCACTTCCGTCTCCTTCCGCAAGCGGCCGACAATCGGACGGATCGTGCGTTGCGGGCATCGGCCCGTCTCATGCGGGCGGGCTTCTACCCACTTCCCCCCGGCTTGTCAACGAAACGCGGCACCTGTGGAAAGAATGGGGAATCACGCGTCGGCGGCATGTACGCGCGCGCGTTTCTCGCGCCGTCGCTGCACGGAAGAGGGAATATTCATGGCTTCACGGTACTTGGCGACAGTGCGGCGGGCGATATCAACCCCGCTGGCCTTGAGCAGATCGACGATGGCGTCGTCCGAGAGGATGTCCTGCGGCTTTTCCTCGTCGACCAACTGCCGGATGCGGTCGCGCACGGCTTCCGCCGAATGGGCTTCGCCGCCTTCGGCAGAAGCGATGGCGGCGGTGAAGAAATAGCGCAGTTCGAAGACGCCGCGCGGGGTCAGCATGTATTTGTTGGCGGTGACCCGGCTCACCGTCGATTCATGCATGCCGATCGCATCGGCCACCGTGCGCAGGTTCAGCGGCTTCAGATGGCGCACGCCGTGGACGAGGAAGGCGTCCTGCTGGCGCACGATCTCGGATGCGACCTTGAGGATGGTCCTGGCGCGCTGGTCGAGGCTGCGGGTCAGCCAGTTGGCATTCTGCAGGCATTCGGACAGGAAGTCCCTCTCGGCCTGATCTTTCGCATGGCCCGATACCTGGGCGTAGTAGATATGGTCGACCAGCACGCGCGGCAGCGTGTCGGAATTGAGTTCCACCGCCCAGGTGCCGTCGCTGGCGGGCCGCACCTCCACATCGGCGACGATGGCGTCGCTGACGCCACCGGAAAAGGCGGTTCCGGGACGCGGGTCGAGTGCGCGTATCTCGCCCATCATGTCGAGGAGATCCTCCTCGTCCACGCTGCACAGCCGCTTGAGGGTCGCGAAATCGCGACGCGCCAGAAGGTCGAGATTGGCGAGCAGCGCCCGCATGGCCGGATCGAGCCGGTCGCGCGCCGCCAGTTGCAGCGACAGGCATTCGGCAAGGTCCCTGGCGAATATGCCGACCGGATCGAAGGTCTGGCATTTCGCCAGGACGGCTTCGACCGTAGCCGCATCGGCGCCGAGCCGTTCGGCGACCTCTACGGTCTCCATGCGCAGATAGCCTGCCTCGTCCAGCCCGTCGGTCAGTTCGGCAGCGATCAGCCGCGCCGCGGGATCGGCGAAGGTCAGCGCGATCTGCTCGCCGACATGGTCGCGCAGCGTCTCTCGGGCAGCGGCCATGTCTTCCATATCGAAGCTATCGGATCCGCCCATGCCGCTGCCGGAAGCCGATTTCCACTGTGCCGACAGGTCGGGGCCGAGCCTGTCCGACCGGCCCGGGTCGTCCGGGAACAGGTTTTCCAGCGAGGAATCGAGCTTGTCCGAGATCGCCTCCGCGCTCCAGGCGGCCGACTGGTCGTTCCAGTCCGCATCCGCATCCGCCGCATCGGACTTGCGGGCCAGGTCGCTGGCCGCGTCCTCCTGGGGATCGGCGCGCTCGAGCAGCGGATTGCGCTCGATCTCCTCGTCGATGAAGTGCTCCAACTCGGCATGCGTGAACTGCAGCAGCCTGATCGACTGCATCAGTTGCGGCGTCATCACCAGCGACTGGGATTGCCTGAGCTGCAGTTTGGCGGAAAGCGCCATACTCTGTCCGGTAGCCTCGTTTGCCGAAGAATGCGCCAGCATGAAACTGGCCCGTCTTTTGCTTGTCAAGGCGACGCATAGCGCGGCGACGTTAGCGTCCGGTTATCGGCGGCGCCGATGCCGGCCTTGAAGTCGAGTCCGGGCTGAGGCGCGCCGCTGCAAGCGGATGCGGCTAGAGGGTGAAGCCTTCGCCGAGATAGAGCCGGCGTACGTCCGCATTGGCGACGACTTCCTCGGCCCGACCGTGGGTCAGCACTTCGCCGGCATGGATGATATAGGCGCGGTCGATCAGGCCCAGCGTCTCGCGCACATTGTGATCGGTGATCAGCACGCCGATGCCGCGCGCCGTCAGGTGGCGCACCAGCTGCTGGATGTCGGCGACCGCGATCGGGTCGATGCCGGCGAAGGGCTCGTCCAGCAGCATGTAGGCCGGCTTGCTGGCGAGCGCCCGGGCGATCTCCAGGCGGCGGCGCTCGCCGCCCGACAGCGACATGGACGGCGCCTTGCGCAGATGGCTGATATGAAACTCGTCGAGCAGGGAATCGAGGCTCTTCTCGCGCTCCTTGCGGCTTTTCTCCACCACTTCGAGCACCGCGCGGATGTTCTGTTCCACGCTCAGGCCCCGGAAGATGGAAGCTTCCTGCGGCAGGTAGCCGATGCCGAGGCGCGCGCGCCGGTACATCGGCATGGAGGTGACGTCGTAGCCGTCGATCTCGATCGCGCCCTGATCGACCGGGACCAGCCCCGTCACCATGTAGAAGCAGGTCGTCTTGCCGGCACCGTTCGGCCCGAGCAGACCGACGGCCTCGCCCGAGCGCACGCCGAGCGAGACGCCGTTGACCACGGTGCGGCCCTTGTAGCTCTTGGTCAGGCCGCGGGCGATCAGCGTGCCCTTGAGCTTGCCGGCGCGATCTCCGGTAAGAGCAGCCGGCGCCGCCGGCTTGTCGGCGGTTCGTTTCAGGAACTGCAGCATGCCGGGTTCAGGGTTTCTTTTTCTGCGAATCCGGAGTCAGCGACATCTGAACCCGTCCGCCACAGCCTTCGACCTGCCCCAACCCCGTCTTCATCTGCACCGTCAGCTTGCAGCCGACCAGCACGTTCGGCCCCTGCGTCAGCACGACCTTGTCGCCCGACAGCACCAGAACCTCGGTCTTCATGTCGAACGTGCCCTTGTCGCCGGTCGCGACCTGGTCGTCGGACTTGATATAGACCTTGTCGTTGACCTCTATGTGATCGATGTCGGACGAGCCGGTCATGGCCGAGGTCGGCGACGCGTCCGCGCCATCCGCCTTTTCCTTCTTGACGTAATAGACCTTCATCGTGCCTGCCTTGAGCAGCGTGGGGCCCTGCACGACGCTGACATTGCCGGTGAAGATCGCGACATTCTGGTCCTGATGGACCTCGAGCTTGTCGCTTTCGATCTGGATGGGCTTGTCGCTGGACAGCTTCAGGCCGGTCGCGCTGGCGCCGCCCGATTGCGCCGCGGCGGGCGCGGCGGCGAGAAGAAACGCGCCGCAAGCGGCGGCTGCAAGCTGTTTCCAGTTACTGGGCTGCCTACTGGGCTGCATGGGCCGCTCCGTTCGCGTTGTCGGCCGTCTTCAGACTGGCCGGATCGATGTTCACCCGCACGCGCTTCTCGAATATGAGCGTCTTGCCATTGTTCTCGACGTTCATCGTGTCGGAGGCGATGCGCGACCCGTCACGGGTGATCTCGACCGGGTCATCCGTCTTCATAATGCCTTTGCCCATGTCGAGGAAGGCCGATTTGAATTTGGCCACCATGCCGTCGGAGGTGGTGACGGTGATGTCCTGCGAAAGCTCGAGCGTGTTGCTGTCGCGATTGTAGAGTCCGCGCGCGGCCTCGACCTTGGCGCTGACATCGGCGTTCAAGGGCAGGGTGGCGTCGATGCCTTCCAGTTCGATCAGCCCCTGTTTCGTTATGTCCTGCACCGCGCGCTTGGCGATCATGGAGTAGGGCAAGTTCTGCTTGGTGAGGCCCTGCAGCTTGGGATTGGCCATCACCAGCTTGCCGTCGGTGAGAGCGGAACTGTCGGCATTGACGGCGATCGACACGGGCGCCATCAGGTAGGAATAGAGCGGAAAGGCGACGGCGATCAGCGCCGCGGCGAGGGGCAGCGCGAATTTCAGCAGACGCACGCGCCGCGAATGACGCTGCGCGTTACCGAAGGCGCGCGCGCGCGAAGGCGAAACGTCCGCCTTCGCGGCGGCCGTTTCGTCCGGTGCAGTGGGATCTGTCGCTGGCGCGAGCATTGCGGATGGCGAACCCTTTGGCTGATCTTGGCCTATAAGTCGTAACGATCCTGTGCTCAAGCAAGCACAAACCGGTTAAAACCGCAAAAATGTGTCTCAACGTTGTTGCGGCGCACAATCTTATGTTTCCGATGGAAACAACATCGTGTGACGGCGCGCGGGCCAAAAGCGGTGGAAGCGGCCGCACCCTTGCTTTAAGAACGAGGCCAGCACACGGAACCGGGACGATGATTTCCAGAGCCGACGACCTGATCGACCGCCGCCGGCTGCGGCGCAAGCTGACCTTCTGGCGCGTCGCGGCCATCGCGGTCATCGCGCTCGCCCTGGTGGCGATATCGGCCTGGCTCTACGGCGACGAATTCGGCGGTGCGGCCGTCGATCACATCGCCAAGGTCCGCATCGACGGCACGATCACCGAGGACGACGAGTTGATCGAGCGGCTCGAGAAGATCCGCAAGTCGCCGCGCGTCAAGGGCGTCATCCTCGCCGTCGATTCACCCGGCGGCACGACGGCCGGCGGCGAGGCGACCTTCGACGAGGTGCGCAAGCTGGCCGGCGATAAGCCGGTTGTCGCCCAGGTGGGCACGCTGGCCGCTTCGGCCGGTTACATGATCGCCAGCGCCGCCGATCATATCGTGGCGCGCAAGTCCTCCATCATCGGCTCGATCGGCGTGCTGATCCAGTATCCCGACGTGACCGGCCTGATGGACAAGATCGGCGTCAAGCTGGAAGAGGTGAAGTCGGCGCCGCTGAAGGCCGAGCCGTCGCCGTTCAACCCGACGACGGACGAGGAACGCGCCATGGTGCGCAAGCTCATCATGGACAGCTACGACTGGTTCGTCGGCATCGTCGCCGAGCGGCGCTCCATGACAAGGCCGCAGGTGCTGGCTCTGGCGGACGGCTCGATCTTCACCGGCCGGCAGGCCGTGACGAATGGCCTGATCGACGAGGTCGGTGGTGAGGACGAGGCAGTCGCATGGCTCGGCACGAAGGGCGTGGACACCAAGCTGAAGGTCGTGGAATGGAAGGACACCGGCGGACACGGCGGCTGGCTGTTCTCGAAAGCCCTGGTACGCACCGCCAGCCGACTGCTCGGATTGCCTGAGAACAGCGGCGACGTTCTCGACCGGCTTGGCGCGGACCGCTTGTTCCTTGACGGTCTCGTCTCGGTCTGGCACCCTTGAACCCCGCTGCCTCCCATGCGAAAAAGCAAATAAAATCATTCTTATAATTCGAGTTTTTCGGGGACACTCCGCATGATCAAGTCCGAGCTTGTGCAAATCATCGCCGCGCGCAACCCGCATCTGTTTTTGCGCGATGTCGAGAACATCGTCGGCGCCATCTTCGACGAAATCACCGACGCCCTCGCTGAGGGAAATCGCGTCGAATTGCGCGGATTCGGCGCTTTTTCGGTGAAGAACCGGCCGGCGCGCGTGGGCCGCAATCCCCGCACGGGCGAGTCCGTCGAGGTCGAGGAAAAGTGGGTGCCGTTCTTCAAGACCGGCAAGGAATTGCGGGAAAGGCTGAACGGGGGCAAGGGCGCCTGATCCCCGGCTTCGAAGGCGACGTCATGTTCAACCGTTTCGTTCTTATCGTTGTCTTCGTGCCGCTGGCCGTCATCCTGATCGCACTGGCGGTGGCGAACCGCGAGATGGTGGCGTTCACCGTCGATCCGTTCAATCCGGGCAATCCGTCGCTCACCGTCAGTCTGCCCTTCTTCCTGTTCCTGTTCGTGGCGCTGGCGATCGGCATGATCGTGGGGGCGGTTGTGACCTGGCTTCGTCAGGGCCGCTATCGCAAGCTCGCGCGGCAGCGCCGCATCGAGGCCGAAGGATTGCGACAGGCCGCAGCGACGCGCGTGCCGCAGGGACCGGCGCTGCCCGGACCGTCAAGCTGAGAGCCGCCCTGCAAGGCGGCAGGAAAGGTTTCCCATGCTTCATCTATCGGCCGACGACGTCGACCGCGCGCTGACCTTTTCCGGACTGGTCGAAACGCTTCGCGCCGCCTTTCGCGACGGGGCCGTGCAGCCGGTTCGGCATCATCATGGGGTGGAGAAGCCCGACGGCGCCGCCTCGACCCTGCTTTTGATGCCGGCCTGGACGGACTTCAACGCGGCTGGCACATCGAAGGACGGACATATCGGTGTCAAGATCGTCACCGTCTCGCCGGATAACAACGCCACTGGCAAGCCGGCGGTGATGGGCCTCTATCTGCTTCTCGACGGGCGCACGGGCGAGCCGCAGGCGCTGATCGACGGCCAGCGGCTGACGCAATGGCGCACCGCCTGCGCCTCCGCGCTCGCCGCTTCTTATCTGGCGCGCGCGGATGCCGAACGGCTGCTGGTGATCGGCGCCGGCGCGCTCTCACCCTTTCTTGCCCAGGCGCACGCCGCGATGCGCCCCCTGAAGACGATCCGCATCTGGAACCGCACGCCCGCCAATGCCGAGAAGGCGGTCGCCGACCTGGTCGCGAAGGGGCTGCCCGCCGAGACCGCGCACGACCTCGACGCCGAACTCGCCGAGGCCGACATCGTCTCTTCGGCCACCATCTCGACCATGCCGCTGGTAACGGGCGCGCGGCTGAAGCCCGGCGCCCATGTCGATCTGGTGGGCGGCTTCACGCCGGACATGCGCGAGGCCGACGACGAGGCGATCAGTCGTGCGCGCGTCTATGTCGACACCCGCGCCGGCGCGACCAAGGAGGCCGGCGACATCGTCCAGCCGCTCGCCTCAGGCGTCCTGAAACCGGAAGCGATCGTGGCTGATCTCGCCGAACTGACGCGCGGGGAGAAGAAGGGCCGCGAAAGCGCCGACGAGATCACTCTGTTCAAATCCGTCGGCGCGGCGCTCGAAGACCTGGCCGCCGGCATAGCGGTCTACCGCTCGCTCAGGCAGCACCGCCTTTAGGTTTGCCCGAAGCGGCGGGCGTTCTGACGAACGCAGTTGCGCTGCTCCAGTCTGTTTTTTCTAGCCGCATCCATGCGGGCGCCAGACGATTCCGTCTGGCTGCAAAACGCTCCAGGCATCGGAGTCTGTCGGAAACCGGCTTGTGCTTTCCGGTCCTGTGACCGGTCATGCCGGCCGCGCCTGCGCGTCGTTCGGCCAGTAGACGCGCAAGCGATGCCCGTCCGGGTCCAGCGCGACGAAGGTTCTGCCGAAATCCACGTCGGCGGGCGCCTGCGCGATCGGCAGGCCGCGCGCCGCCCATGTCGCATGGGTCGCGTCGACGGCATCGGGCGTATCCAGCGCGAATACGATTTCCGCGCCGCCGCCCTCGCCCGTCGCGGCGGGTTCCACCTCCTGCCGCAACCACAGGCCGAGCCTGAAACCCTTGTCGAGCGCGAAGAGAACGAAGCCCGGTGAGGCCTCGACGGGCTCGCGGCCGAGCAGGGCGGTGTAGAACGCCGCGCTTTCGAGCGGCTTGTCGACATAGAGGATGACGAAGTTCGGCGTGGTCATGGATGTGGTCTCCGGTTGCAATACGAAGACCATAGAACCGGCTGCTGTCAGATTCTGGCAGCATTCGCTAGGCAGGGGAGGGAATGTCCATATTCCGTCGCCATTCCTTCAGCAAGGCCTGACGGCGGCGCGGATAGCGCGACTCCGTCAGCACCACCGCGGACATGCGGTCGGCGCGAAAGTGGCGGAAATCCTCACGTGTCTCGCACCAGGCCGCCAGCACCCGCGTCTTGTCGAAGAAGCCGAGCGCGAAGGGCCAGACGAGGCGCCGCGACACCGCCCCGTTGGCGTCCGTGTAGTCGAAGCCGAGCTTGCGCTCGCTCCGGATCGCCTCGCGCACGACGCCGAGGTCGATCGCTTCGACCTGGGCGAGGCGCGGTCCGGCCAGCAGCGACGTGGCGTCTAGCGTTTCGCGCAGGTCCTGCGGCAATACTGCCGCGACCTTGGCCAGAAGGTCGGTGGCCGCCTCGGCCAGACGCCGGTCGGGCTGCTTGGCGACCCAGCGCGCACCGAGCACCAGCGCCTCGATCTGCTCGTCGTCGAGCATCAGCGGCGGCAGGAAGAAGCCGGGCTTGAGCACATAGCCCACGCCCGCCTCGCCCTCGATCGGCGCGCCCTGGCCCTGCAGGGTAGCGATGTCGCGGTAGAGTGTGCGGATCGAAACGCCGAGTTCTCCCGCCAGCGCGCGACCGCTCACCGGGCGGCGGTGCCGGCGCAGTGTCTGGACGAGATCGAGCAGGCGTTCGGAACGGGACATGGCGTTGCGGTCAAGACGTTGCCGGGGAGGATAGGCGCTGACATGGCTTCGGGAAAGCGCGTCCTGTCCAGAGTGGATGCCTTTGTTGCGCGCATCGGCGCGCTGTGGCAGAAGCGGCGCGATCCTTTCCGGAGCTTGCCGGCCTCTTGAAACCGCCCCGCGACAGACGCCGCGACCATCGCACCGAGCGCCCCGCATCCAGGCGGCCGGCGGAGGAAGCGCCGAATCCGCGTCAGGATCGGCAGCCCGGCAGAGATGAGAAACGGCAGAAGCCCGCGCAGCGGGAAGCCCCGGCTGAAATCAGGCTGCCGCGCCGCGAAGGCGCCTTGCCGGCGGAACACCTGCCGCTGATCCTCGAAGTCCTTCCGAACGCCGAATACGCGCTGCTCGACAGCGGCGACGGGCGCAAGCTCGAGCAATACGGCCCCTACAGGATCGAGCGGCCGGAAGGCCAGGCGATCTGGCGGCCGGCGCTGCCCGAAAAGGAATGGCGGAAGGCCGACGCGGTCTTCACCGGCGACACCGACGAGGAGGGCATGGGCCGCTGGCGCTTTCCGGGCTCGCCGCTCGGCGAGACCTGGCCGATGAAGCACGGCGCCGTCGATTATCTCGGCCGCTTCACCTCCTTTCGCCATGTCGGCGTGTTCCCCGAACAGGCGTCGCACTGGGACCATATGGCCGGCCTGATCGAGGCGGCCCGACGTCCGGTAAAGGTGCTCAACCTGTTCGGCTATACCGGCCTCGCCTCGCTCGTCGCGGCGAAGGCGGGCGCGGAGGTCACCCATGTCGACGCCTCGAAGAAGGCGGTTCAATGGGCGCGGGAGAACCAGCAAGTGGCGCGGCTGGCGGACAAGCCGATCCGCTGGATCGTCGAGGACGCCATGAAATTCGCCGAGCGCGAGGCGCGGCGCGGCAACAGTTACGACATCGTCCTGCTCGATCCGCCCGCCTATGGCCGCGGCCCGAAAGGCGAGGTCTGGCAATTGTTCGAAAACCTGCCCGCGATGGTGGAGCTTTGCCGCTCCATCCTGTCGCCCCGCCCGCTCGCCGTCGTTTTGACGGCCTACTCGATCCGCGCTTCCTTCTTCGCCATTCATGCCCTGATGCGCGACAGCTTCGCCGGCATGGGCGGACGGGTCGAATCGGGCGAACTCCTCATCCGCGAGCAGTCCGCCGGCCGCGCGCTTTCGACCTCCCTGTTTTCGCGATGGGTTGCTTCATGAACACGCCGGAAAGGCATCACCGCGTCGGGCAGGTGAAGGAGGTCACCAGCCTCGCGAACCCGCTGGTCAAGGACATCAAGGCGCTGGCGCTGAAGAAATTCCGCGACCAGCAGAATGCCTTCATGGCCGAGGGCCTGAAACTGGTGATCGACGCGCTCGACCTCGGCTGGCAGATTCGCACGCTCGTCTTCGCCAAGGCGGGACGCGGCAACACCGCCGTCGAAAAGGCTGCGGCGCGGACGGTGGCGGCGGGCGGCACCGTTCTCGAAGTTTCGGAAAAGGTGCTCTCGGCGATCACGCGGCGCGACAATCCGCAGATGGTCGTCGGTGTCTTCGCCCAGAAAATCATGCCGCTCAGGGACATCCGCCCGAAAGACGGCGACGTCTGGGTGGCGCTCGACAGGGTGCGCGACCCCGGCAATCTGGGCACGGTCATCCGCACGGTGGACGCGGTGGGTGCCAAGGGCGTGATCCTCGTCGGCGACACCACCGACCCGTTCGCGGTCGAGACCGTGCGCGCCACGATGGGGTCGATCTTCGCCGTGCCGGTGGCGAAGGCGGGCCTCGAAGCCTTCCTTGCATGGCGCGGCTCCTTTTCCGGCCTTGTCGTCGGCACGCATCTGAAGGGCGCGGTCGACTACCGCTCCGTGGACTTCGCCGGCAAGCCGGTCCTGCTTGTGATGGGCAACGAGCAGCAAGGACTGCCCGAAGAACTGGCGGCCAACTGCGACCGCCTGCTGCGCATTCCGCAGGCCGGCCGGGCCGATTCGCTAAACCTTGCGGTCGCCACCGGCGTGATGCTCTACGAGATCCGCCGCTCGGCGCTGAAACTGGAAGGCCGATCGTGAAGCTGAAGTCGCTCGCGCCCTATGTCCTGCTGGTTGTCGTGGCCGTGGCGCTCGACCAGTGGATCAAGCATCTGGTGGAAACGGGCCTGACCATGCATCAGCCGGTCGAGGTTCTGCCGTTCCTGGCGCTCTACCGCACCTACAACACCGGCATCGCCTTTTCCATGTTCGCCTTTCTGGGGGCGGCGGGGCTGATCGCCGTTTCGATCGCCGTGGCCGCTTTCGTGCTTTATCTTGCCCTGCGCACGCAGCCGCGCCAGATCATGGCGCGCGCCGGTTTCGCGCTGATCGTCGGCGGCGCCGTCGGCAATCTGATCGACCGGGCCGCCTATGGGCATGTCATCGACTACATCCTGTTCCACACGCCGGTCTGGTCCTTCGCCGTGTTCAATCTGGCCGACGCCTTCATCACGATCGGCGCCGGCCTGGTGATTCTCGACGAACTGCTGGGCTTCGGCCGGGCCGACCCCCGACCTTCGAACGATTGACCGCGTCGCGACCGCGCCGCAAGGTTGACAGTCACCGCAAGGAGGAACGATGTCCGACAGTTTCAAGGCGATCCTGGTTTCCCGCGACGAGGACAAGCGGCAGTCGGTCGATGTCGTCGACCTGACCGACGCCGACCTGATGGAGGGTGACGTCACCGTCGCGATCGAGGCGACGACGGTCAATTACAAGGACGGTCTGGCCATTACCGGCAAGGCACCGGTCGTGCGCCGCTGGCCGCTGGTTCCTGGCATCGATTTCGCCGGAACGGTGATCGCTTCCGACCATCCCGACTGGCGCAAGGGCGACCGGGTCATCCTCAACGGCTGGGGCGTCGGCGAGACGCATCACGGCGCCTATGCGGAGCGCGCGCGCGTCAAGGGCGACTGGCTGGTGCCGCTACCCGACGGCATGAGCGCGCACGACGCCATGGCGGTCGGCACAGCCGGCTACACGGCGATGCTTTCGGTCATCGCGCTGGAGCGGCACGGCATCGGTCCGGATCGCGGCCCGGTGGTCGTGACGGGTGCTGCAGGCGGCGTCGGTTCTGTCGCCGTCTCGATCCTGTCCGGGCTGGGCTATCATGTCGTTGCCTCGACGGGCCGTGGCAAGGAAAGCCCCTATTTGATCGATCTTGGCGCTGCCGAGGTCATCGCACGCGACGAGTTGACCGGACCGATGAAACCCCTGGCAAAGGAGCGCTGGGCGGGCGGGATCGATTCCGTCGGCTCGACCACGCTGGCCAACGTCCTGTCCATGACCGCCTATGGCGGAGCCGTGGCGGCCTGCGGGCTCGCTGGCGGCATGGATCTGCCGACGAGCGTCGCGCCGTTCATCCTGCGCGGCGTCTCCCTGCTCGGCATCGATTCGGTGATGGCGCCGAAGGCGCTGCGTCTTGAGGCATGGCGGCGGATCGGCGAGAATCTGGACCTTGAAAAGCTCGGCAAACTGTCACGCACAATCGGTTTCGACGACATCGTCGGAGCGGCGCACGACATCGTGGACGGCAAGATACGCGGCCGGGTGGTCGTCGACATGTAGGTTTTCCTCTTTCCGGTAGGGGAAGCAAAGGGCCGCAAACCCGCCGGTTCGGTAAAATTCGAACGAACCGCCGAAATCTTCCATAATCTGTCTGTGGCATGACCGCTGAATGGGTGCGGAATCCGCCTTGGCAGAAGCTGAAACACCGAAGGGCGCTCCTGTGGAGGAACAGTCGGCGGCCCAGCGTTCCTATATCTCGCCTCCGCCATTGTCTCCCGACCTGGTTCCGCAAAAGCGCGAAGGGCTTCCTTTTCTCGTTTTCGTCGCGACGCTGGTGCTCGCCGGACTGTCCTATCTGACGAAAGCACCGCTTTTCATCCCTGTCTGCCTTCTGGCACTCGGTGCAGCCGGACTGGGCGCGTATTTTCGTGCCAGGAACGCCGAGCGGCGGGCGGCGTCGCTCCTGGACGATACTGCAGCCCGCAGCCGCGTCGAGATCGAGACTCTGGCCGACCGCATGTGGGAGATGCGGGAAAGCGAGGAACGCTTTCGCGGCCTCATCGACGCGCTTGGCGACATCGTCGTGCATCGCGACCGGGACGGCCGCATCGTCTATGCCAATCAGGTGTTTGCAGACCTTGTGGGGCATGATCCCCGCGATCTCTCCGGCAAGACGTTGACCGAGCTTGGCATCGAGGTGGGGGTGGTGCCGGACGCCGCGTTCTTCGGCCATGATTGCCTGTCGTCCACGGATGTCGTCTTCCGCAACGGCGGCGTCCAGCGCTGGTTCTCCTGGATAGAGCTGTCGATCCGCGACGAGGAAACGGGCGCTGTCTCCCATAGGGCGATCGCGCGCGACATCACGGCGCGAAAGCAGGCGGAAACCTCGCTCATCACGGCGCGCGAGCGGGCGGAATTCGCCAGCCGCGCCAAATCCCGCTTCTTGGCCACCGTCAGCCACGAGATCCGCACGCCCATGAACGGCATCATGGGCATGGCCAAGCTGCTTGCCGACACCAGTCTCTCGCCCGAGCAGCGCACCTATGTCGGCGCGATCTCAACCTCGGCAAGCGCCTTGCTCGCGCTGATCGAAGACCTGCTCGACTATTCCAAGATCGAGGCGGGGCGGTTCGATCCCGAGCCGCAGCCCATGTCGCCACGTGAGATCGCCGACAACGTGGTGGAACTTCTTGCTGCACGCGCATTCGCCAAGGGGATCGGCCTTGGCTGCCAGGTCGCCCCCGATGTGCCGCAGCTCATCACGGCCGATCCCGGTCGGGTCAGGCAGATATTGCTCAACCTGATCGGCAATGCCATCAAGTTCACCGATCTCGGCGGCGTCCTCGTGGCCATCCAGCGCGTCGGCGCGCAACCTGTGGATCGCCTGCGCTTCTCGGTCAGGGATACCGGCCCCGGCCTCCCCGAAGCCGACATGAAACGCATTTTCGAGGAATTCGAGCAGGCCGACGGCACGTCAACGCGCAGGCACGGCGGCGCGGGCCTGGGGTTGGCCATTTCCCGCCGGCTCGCCGAAGCGATGGGCGGCACGCTCTCGGCGTCGAGCTGGTCGGGAGAGGGGGGGCGGAATTCGTCCTGGAGGTGCCGGCCGCTTCCGCCGTCGACGCACCGTCGAATCGGAAAGACCTGCTTACCGGCTACCGCGCGGTCATCGTTTCGGCGAACGTGGTCGAGGCCGAAGCCATCGCCGCGACCATATGCGCGCATGGGGGCCGTGCCGACATCGCGCAATCGGCAGGACAGGCGACGGCATTCGCGCAAGGATGCGACGCCCTTCTGGTCGATGCCGCGATGGAACAGGTCGACGGCCGGACGCTTCAATATCTGCGTGGCAACGGATTTCCGGCTTGCGAGGCGATCACGCTCATTGCGCCGGCGGACCGCGGCATGCTCGGCGAATTCCGCGCAAACGGCTATGCGACGTTTTTGGCGCGGCCGGTGCGCGGCGAAACGTTGTTGCGCGTGCTGATGGCCAGCCGCGGCGGCATGAAGGCGCCGTCTCCGGTCCCGCTGCCGCTGGAGCCGGCGGAGCCGGTCTTGTCCCGGCACCCCGGCCTGTCGGTGCTTATCGCCGAGGACAACGACATCAATGCGATGCTGGCGCGCGCCACGCTGCAGAAGGCCGGACATCGGGTCGAGGTCGTCGGCAACGGCAAGGCAGCCGTCGAGGCGGTCGTCGAGGCCGGACATCGCCGCCGCTACGACGTCGTGCTGATGGACCTGCATATGCCACTCATGGACGGCATGGACGCCATTGCGGCGATCCGTCGGCACGAAGAGGAAACGGGCGTCGCGCCGCTGCCCATCATGGTGCTTTCGGCCGACAGCCAGGAGCGCACCCGCCACGCCGTGCTGGCGCATGGCGCCACCGGTTTCGTCACCAAGCCGCTGGATCCCGAAGTGCTGGTGCAGGCGGTCCAGGAACAGGTCGCCATCTGATCGCGACACCGGCCGGCAGCGACAAAACTGCCTGCACCATTGCTCCCCCTTTGTTATCACAGTACTGTCACAGTCCTGTTGCACCCAAACTGTATCCCCGCGCCAAGAGGGATGGCTCGAAGGAGAATCGCTCGTGCATGCAGACATGCCGCCGGCCGAAGTGCGAACCGCCGAAGCCCGGACCAATGCTGAAAGGGGCGTTCCGGGCATCGGAGCGCACGACATCATGGACGGAGCCGCCCTGGGCCGGATCGGTTCTCTCGAAGTCCGTCTGGCGTGCAACGAGGATGAGATAGCCGCTGCGCAGGAAGTGCGTTACCGCGTCTTCTATGATGAGCTCGGGGCGGGCAAGGGGCGCGCGGATGTGCTGGACCGACGCGACGCCGACCGTTTCGATGCCGCCTGCGACCATCTTCTCGTCGTGGATACGGGCCGATCCGGCCCGGCGCACAAGCGGATCGTGGGGACGTACAGGCTCCTGCGTCAGGAAAAGGCTGCCGTCTCCGGCGGCTTCTATTCCGAGGACGAGTTCGATCTTCAGGGCCTCGTGGCGCGCCATCCGGGCCTTCGTTTCCTGGAACTCGGCCGTTCCTGCGTTTTGGCCGACTACCGGTCGAAGCGCACCATCGAGGTCCTTTGGCAGGGCATCTGGGCCTACATCAATCACCACGAGATCGGCGTCATGACGGGCTGCGCCTCGTTCCACGGCACCGATCCTGCGGCCCATGCCGAGGCGCTGACCTATCTGGCGCATCATTGCCGTACCGATGCGGCCTGGGATATCCGGGCTGTGCCGGGCCGTTATTGCCCGATGGATCTGATGCCGATCGAGGCCGTCAGCGCCAAGGCGGCCATCGCCGCCATGCCGCCGCTGGTCAAGGGGTATCTTCGGGTGGGCGCCCGGATCGGCGACGGCTGCGTCATCGATCATGATTTTTCGACGGTCGACGTCTTCGTGGTCCTGCCGGTCAGCGAGATCGCCAGCCGCTACGTCGCCTATTACGGTTCAGACGCACAGCGCTTCGCGGCCTGACCGCTCGTCGAGGCGGTGGCGGCTATGGGTCGCCGGCCTCTAGAGTTCGGCCGGCGCCTCCAGGGCGGCCACCAGTGTCGCCAGTTCCGGCTCGTCGATCAGCAGGGCCGCGTCGGCGGGCGAGAGCCAGGAGCGCTGCCGCGAGCCGCGTTCCCGCCAGTCCGCGCGCTCTTCGCTCACTGCAAGGAGATAGACAGTCACGTCCACCCGAACGAACCGGGCTGCGAGGCGCTTCCAGTAGGAATAGGTCCCCGCCGGTTCCTTCAGGGTCTTACCGACAACCCCTGCCTCTTCCTCCGCCTCGATGGTCGCCGCCTTACGCCCGCTCTTGCCTTTCATCGGCCAGCCCTTGGGCACGATGAATCGCCTCGTCTCGCGCGAGGTCACCAGTATCACCTCGAGCCCGCCGTCTTGCGTCAGGCGAAAGGGGATGGCCGCCACCTGGCGCACCCGCTCGCCCTTCTTCGCCTTGCGCAAGGCTTCCTTCTTCGTCGCAGTCATGATTCCCGGTTTGTTGATTCGGGGTCGCACAGGGTCTCTCGATCGCTTTAAGAACATAGACGGCTAATAATTGCAAAAAGCTAGGCCGCGTCGCCCGGAAAGCGGCACCTGTTTCGGGAACAGACCATGCCGAACAGGCGATGTCGAAGGTAAAATCCAGCGTGAACTGCAAGGCTGCGGCGATCGCTCAGCGGCAATCGCGAATCGTCCTGTTTCCGTAGATCCGGATCTGGCAGCTCGGCTTCATGACGGGAACCCGCGGCGTCTGCCGGTTCAGCGGCACCGCGCTGCGGTCCTCGGCGCGATACTGTTGTTGTCGTTGTTGATATTGCTGCCGCTGGATCCTGTTCTCCAGCGCTTTCAATTGTCCGGCGTTGCTTTGCGTATTCGCGCCGGCCGGCGGAAGCAATGCATCAGCGCCGGCCTCGGTCGAGACCGAAAGCGCAGCCACAGCCGCAAGCACGACGGCGACAACTGCCGCTGTCACTGTATGGGCAAGGCTGCGCTTTGCGTTCATGCCCCTTGATATAGGATGGCCGGATGCCGTGGCCAACTGGCGAGTTGTTTTTCCTCGTGAAACGAGAAAGGGCCGCCCGACGGCGGCCCTTCCGAACAGCTGAAAATGGCGCCGTATTAGAGGTTGCCGTTGCCGCTGGTGTTCAGCTTGTTGCTGATCTTTTCGAACTTGTCGTTGATGGAGTTGCCCAGCATGCCGGCGCCGACAATGATCGCCATCGCGATCAGCGCGGCGATCAGGCCGTACTCGATGGCGGTAGCGCCGGACTCGTCCTTGTAGAAACGCGAGAGAAGCTTCGTCATGATGATGTTCCTTGTTTGCCCAGTGTGACTTTCGAAAGCCGGTTTCTTTTCGAACCGTGGGCCGATCATGTGCGAGACCGATTTCGGTTGCGTTAATCCAATTGGTAAACGAAAGGTGGAAGAAGCACTTGCTTAACAAATCGCCAATGAAATCGGCTTGATTTGTTCGATCGACATCGAGCGGCAGAAGAAACCGGCTTGCCGACAGATCAGGGCAAGATGACGGTGAAGATCATCATGGCTGGGTCAGGCGCTTTCGGGCTGTTTCTTCCAGCGTATCGACCGTCAGCATCGCGTCCAGCGTTTCAGCCTGTTCGGCGGGCGTCGGCTCCTCCAGTATGGCGAACTGGCTTTCCACCAGGCTGGCCGGCATGAAGTGATCGCGACGCGACGCGACGCGCGCGCGTGCCGTGACAGGATCAATCTTCAGGTAAAGGAAGACGATGTCGGGGCTGAAGCCGCGCAGCCGGTTCCGATATGCGTGCTTGAGCGCGGAACAGGTGGCGACGACGCTGCGGCCGCGGTCGATCTCGTGAGCGATGGCGCTGCCGATGGCATCGAGCCACCCGGCCCGCAGGTCGTCGGTCAGCGGTTCGCCGCGTGCCATGCGCGCGACGTTGTCGGCGGGGTGCAGGTCGTCGCCTTCGATGAAAACTGCGTCGAGGCGTTCGGCGAGCCCGCGCCCGAGCGCGGTCTTGCCGCTGCCCGTCACGCCCATGACGACGGCCGCCAGCGGCGATGTCGTGGCCGATTTCGTCCCGGTCATCGGATCAGCGACTCGCGGGCGCGCGCCCGTAGAGCAGGAGCATCGCCACAATGACCACGCCGTAGATGATCTGGCGGCCGGCTTCCGGCATCTGCATCACCGACAGGATGGATTGCAGAAGCGTGATGAGGATGACACCGGCCACCGTGCCGAGATAGGAGCCGCGTCCGCCGAGGATCGACGTGCCGCCGAGCACCACGGCAGCGATCGACGGCAGGAGATAGACGTCGCCCATCGATTGCGCGGCTTTCGACGCATAGCCAGCCAGAAGCACGCCGCCGAAGGCCGAGAGGCCGCCGCACAGGGCGAAGGCGATCAGCACGACGCGGCGCGTGTCGACGCCCGACAGATAGGCGGCGCGCTCGCGGTTCCCGATGCCGTAGACGGCGCGGCCGAAGCCGGTTCGCGTCAGCAGGAATACCGTGGCAGCCGCCACCAGAGCCCAGATCAGCACCGCATTCGGGATGCCGGGAACGAGGAACCCGGTGGCGATGTAGCGCATCGCGGCAGTCGCAGAATCCTGCGGGGAAAAACCGCCCGTGTAGACCACCATCAGCCCCTGCGCGACCGCGTTGACGGCGAGCGTGATGATCATCGAGGGAATGCGCAGGTAGGCCACGCCGATACCGTTGACGAGACCGATGGCCACACCGCACAGGATGCCGAACGGGATCGCCAGCGCCGTTCCTGCCGGCCCGTAGGCGGCGGCGGCACAGGCCATCATGGCGCCCGTGGTTACCGACCAGGGGACGGAGAGGTCGATCTGGCCGAGCAGGATCACCAGCATCATGCCGGTGGCGATGACCCCGAGAAAGGACGCGACCTTGAGCTGCTGCAGCAGGTACTCGATCGAAAGGAAGTTGCGCGAATAGAGGCTTCCGACCAGCAGCAGCACCACGATGCAGGCGAATGCCGTCAGCACCGCCGGGTCGGTGCGGCGCAGGAAGGAAGGCAGGCGGCTGCCTGTCCTGGCGGGAGTCGCATCGCTCATAGGAACCACTCCAGCCGGTTCTTCACCCTGAACAGTCCGAACGCGCCGACGCTGACGGCGACCAGCAGGATCACGCCCTGGAACAGCGGCTGCCACAGCGCATCAAAATCGAACACGAACAAGAGGTCACCGATGGTCCGGAAGGCCAGCGCCCCAAAGACGGCGCCCACCGCGCTGCCGCGTCCGCCCATCAGCGAAACGCCACCAAGCACCACCGCCGCGATGGAAAACAGCGTATAGGCGTTGCCGCTGGCGAAGGCGGCCTCGCCCGTATAGGTGAAGAAGGTGAGGAAAAGGCCGCCGATCGCCGCCAGCAGGCCGGAAAGCGCATAGGCGGCGAATTTGGCACGGCGGATCGGCACGCCCGACATATAGGCCGCCGCCTCGGAGGAGCCGGCCGCATAGGCGCCCCGGCCCAGGACCGAACGGCGGAACGGCACCCATATCACCAGGACGACGACGAACAGGGCCACGAGGCTGGCGGGGATGACGCCGAATACCTCGCCGGTCAGGGCGTCGGCGAGGTCCTCGTTCACAGAACCGCCGGGGAACGGCCGCAGAAGAAGAGCGATGCCGTAATAGACGGCGCCCGTGGCGATGGTGGCGACGATCGGCTGGAGCCGGCCATAGATGACGATGGCGCCGTTGACCGCGCCGCACGCGATGCCGGCCAGCAGAACCGCCAGCACACCGAGCGTGGTTTCCATCGGCGTGCCGACCACCAGCCAGGAGGCGAGGCAGTTGCTGAGCAGGAAGATCATGCCGACCGAGAGGTCGATGCCGGCGGTGATGACCACCAGCGTCTGCGCCATGGCGACGAAGGCGAGCAGCACGCCCTTGTTGGCCGCCGTCTGCACCACATTGGCGCTGAAGCCGGCCGGATGGTTGCCCGTATAAATGGCGAACATAACGATGAACAGGCCGAGCGCGGCCAGCGTTCCGCGCTGTTCGGCGAACCAGTAGCGCCAGTCCTTCATGCGCCGACCCTCACTTCCACTTCATCACCGATATTGAGGGCGCTCGCCACCAGCGCATGCTCGGTGATCTCGTCGCCGGCAAGTTCTCGTTTCACCGCCCCGTCATAGAGCACCAGCACGCGGTCGCAGCAGCCGATCAGTTCGTCATAGTCGGTCGAGTAGAAAAGAATCGCCGCCCCCTCGTCCGCCAGCCGGCGCAGCAGCTGGTAGATCTCCTGCTTGGTGCCGACGTCGATGCCGCGCGTCGGGTCGTTGAGCAGGATGATGCGCGGGTGGCGCATCAGCCACTTGGCGATCACCACCTTCTGCTGGTTGCCGCCCGAAAGCGCACCGACCGGGATATCCAGCCCGCCCGTCTTGATGGCAAGCAGCTTGACCATCTCGTCGATCATCCGCTGTTCGGCCTCCCGGTCGATGACGCCGTTCCGGGTCAGCCTGTCGAGGGCGGCGAAGGACAGGTTGTCGCGTACCGTCATCGGCAGCATCAGCCCCTCGGTCTTGCGGTCCTCGGGGATCAGCGCCATGCCGATGCCAGACTTGCGCGCCTCGGCCGGGCTCGAGATCGAGACCGTCCTGCCATCGACCAGGATGTCGCCCGACAGGCCGCGCAGCACGCCGAAGAAGGCGAGCAGCAATTCGCGCTGGCCCTGCCCGTCCAGACCGCCGAGGCCGATGATTTCGCCGGCACGGAGACCGAAGGATATGTCGCGCAGCCGCCCCGCCCACGACAGGCCCCGCGCCTCCAGCAGCGGTGCCGCTTCCTTCGGCCGCGGCGCAGGCTTGGCCGGAAACACGTTGCTGTATTCGCGGCCGATCATCAGTTCCACGACTTCGTCGTCGGATTTCGTGCCGGCCTTGTAGCTCGCCACGTTGTGGCCGTTGCGAAAGACGGTGCAGTGGTCTGCCAGTTCGGCGATCTCGTTCATGCGATGCGAGATGTAGAGCAGGGCGAGCCCTTCCTGCCGCAGCCGCTTCAGCACGCCGAACACTTTTGAAACGTCGGCGGCCGTCAGGGCGGAAGTCGCCTCGTCCAGAATCAGGATGCGCGGCTTGCGCGCCAGCGCCTTGGCGATCTCGACCATCTGCCGCCGCGACAGCGGCAGGTCCTTGACCAGCGCGAGCGGATGGATGTCGGAGGCGCCGGCCCGCGCCAGCGCTTCTTCGGCGATGCGGCGCTGGGCGCGGCGATCGATCATGCCGAAGCGCTTCGGCGGATTGGATATGACGATGTTGTCGGCGACGCTCAGTTCCGGGATCAGCGACAGTTCCTGGAAGACGCAGACGATCCCGGCAGCGTTGGCGGCGGCGGGAGAGGCGAAGGCGATCGGCCGGCCGTCGAGCCTGATCTCGCCGGCGTCCGGCGCGACGACCCCGGACAGGGTCTTGATCAGCGTCGACTTGCCGGCCCCGTTTTCCCCGAGGATGGCATGGATCGTTCCCGCCTCGACGCGAAGATTCGCGTCTTCAAGCGCCCTGACGCCGCCATAGCTCTTGGTGATGCCCTCCATCTGGAGGAGCGGCGCAACCGCATCGTTCATCAGGTTTCTCCGGCGGCACGACCTGGGTCAAGATCATTCGAATAGGACCGAGACGCCGCGACGATATTCGCCGCGGCGCCAAGGCGCGAAACCTACTGGTTTTCCTTCGACTGGCCCATGATCTCCTGCGCAGTGAAGTTGATGCCGCAGGACGGGAAGGAGTTGCCGACGAAGAAGTTGTCGGATTCCTTGGGGAAGTAATCCTGGCCTTCCTTGAAATCGGGGTCGGAGGCGATCGCCAGCGGCAGCTTGATCTCCTGCGGCACCACTTCGCCCTCGAGTGCGGCGATCGCAGTCTTGATCGCCACCGCGACCTGTGCCGGTCCGCTGCCGGCGGACGTGCATTTCAGGCCTTCGGAGGCATATTTGGCGCAGAACTTGCGAAAGCCGTTCTCAGTCTCCCCGCCGAAGGGGACGAACGGATGCTTGGCGTCCATCATTGCCTGCACCACGCCGGTGTCGCCGCCCTGCGCCGTGATCCCGTCGAAGGGGCCGTTGGTGGCGATGGCGTCGGCCGCCGCCTTCTGGGCGACGCCGTCATCCCACTTGCCCATGACCTCGGTGACCTTGAAGTCCTTGCCGGACCCCTGCAGAGTTTCGGCTATGCCGGCGTGCCGGTCGGTGTCGACCGAGGTTCCGGCGACGCCGCGGACCTCGAGAACCTTGCCGCCGTTCGGCAGATGATCGACCAGCCATTTGCCCCACAGTTCCCCGAGGCCCTTCTGGTCCACATTGACGTTGATGGCGTCCTTGGTGTCGAGCGTGTTGTCGAACGCGACCAGCACGACGCCGGCCTTCTTTGCCCGCTTGATGACAGGCGTGAAGGCGGTGGGGTTCTGCGCGTCGACGACGATGGCATCGAAGCCTGAATCGATGAAGTTGTTGATGGCCGAAATCTGCGCCGGCACGTCCTCGCCGGTCGACACGACCTTGAACTCCTTGAGCTTGGCGGCAACGTCGGGCTGTGCCGCATAGGCCTTGGCTGTCTGCACCATCTGGATGCGCCATGTGTTGGCGATGTAGCCATTGGCGAGGGCGATGCGATACGGACCGTCCTTCTTCGGATACTTGAAGAATTGCGTGTCCGCCTTCCACGGCGCGAAACAGTCCGGCTGAGCGGCCGGTCCCTGGACGACCTCCGGATCGGCCAGCGCGGACGATCCAAGCATGACAAGTGCGGCGGCAGCGCAAACGCCGCCAAGAAGTGTGTATTTCATCGATAATCCTCCCGATTGATTTCCGCCGCCCTCCTCAAGGGCGGCATACCTCATTGGCTGCCGTGACCGGCTTCATATCCGCCGCCCACCAAGCCGCCATCTTAATCCAAGACAGGGTTATGGTAGCGCTACCATAACTCGCCTGTAAAGATGGATTCTGGTTGCCGACTACAAAATCAGCGAGCGGTGCTTTCGCGCGGCATGAGCTCGAAGCCGAGATCGACGACACGTTCGTTCGGCTTCTCGCCGGACAGTTCGGCAAGCGCCATCGTCACGGAGCGATAGCCGATATCGTAGCGCGGCGTGCGCACGCTGGTGACGGAGGGAAAGGCGACGTGCATCATGTCGAGGTCGTTGAACCCGGTGATGCCGATCTGCTTCGGCACCTTGATCGAAGCACGGTGACATTCGAACAGCACGCCGAGGGCGATGTCGTCATTGTTGCAGAACACGGCATCCAGCCGCGGCACCTTCGCCAGCGCCTCGCGGAACAGTTCCTGGCCGAGCGACACGCTGGACGGGACGGGTGTGGTCGTCACGAGACGCGGATCGAACAGGCTGGCCGCTTCCACCGCGGCGCGGTAGCCGGCAAGCCGGCGCTGCGAGCGCGGATCCATGCGGGCGCCAAGGAAGCCGATGCGCCGATAGCCCGTGTCGATCATATGCTGCGTGGCGTCCCGGCCACCGTCGAAATGCGAGAAGCCGATCAGCATGTCGACAGGATCGGGGCCTGTCTCCATGATCTGCACCACCGGGCATTCCGCCTTGTCCAGCAGGCGCCGGGCCGCTTTCGTCTGGTCGATGCCGGATACGATGAGCGCGGCGGGCCGCTGGCTGAGGAAGAGCTGCAACAGCCGCTCTTCCTCCATTCCCGAATAATGCGTGTTGCCGATCTGGATGCGGTAGGGCTTGTCGGACAGGCCGTCGTAGATGCCGCGCACCACCTCGGCGAAGACATTGTTGGTCAGCGACGGCACCAGCACGCCGAACACCTCCGCGCGCGCCGACGCCAGCGCCCTTGCGTTCGGATCGGGCACGTAGCCCAGTTCGTCCACGGCGCGCTGTATCTGCCGGCGCAAATCCTGTGAGACCCGCGCCGGCTCCCTGAGCGCCCGCGACACGGTGATCGCGCCGACGCCGGCTTTGCGGGCCACGTCCGCAATGGTGGGGCGGCCGCCGCCGCGGCGGCTGCGGGGCCGGGTCAAGCCGGGCTCCGCTTGCGCGGGTTCGTCGTGGCCATGCTGCGCTCGATCATCGTTGCAGGTCCGTCGACCGGCTCCGGTCAGGCCGCGGCCGGGTCGAGCGACACGGCCGCCTCCGCCGTCAGCATCCGGAACGTCATCGTCTCCTGCAGATAGAGCGTGACCGCCGTATCGCTGTGGTTCAGATAGCCGATCGAGAAGTCCTGCCCGATGTCGAGCTCGAAATCGCCGCCGCGGGTCGAGACCACCGCGCCGCCCTCGATCCCCGGTGCCCACACGATGCCGCCGTTCACCAGCCGCTCGACATGTTCGAGCACCGGATAGCCGTCGTCGCTGCCGCCGCTGGCCGCGGTATAGGCGCCCTGGCCGAGAGCCAGCGCGTACGGTCCCTCGACGCCGGCAAGGCGAAGCCGGCTGACCGCCTGCGCCACGGCCTGTGGATAGGACATCGCGGCAGCGGGAAGGACGACGGCCTCGTTGCTCGCCTCCTGCCTTATGCCCCTTATGCCCGCCGCGGCGTAGCCGTCGAAGATCGCGCGGTCTTCCGCGAAGGCGATCTGCCGGGCCGCTTCCTTCAGCGGGTCCCAGTCGGAATCCTGCGATCCGCGTTCGACGTCGTCGATCGCCTGCCGCGACAGTTCGAACGGCACGCGCAGTTCGACCAGCGGCTTCACCTCCCGCTGGACGGCGCCGACGCCCTTAGCCGGTGCATCGATCCGCTTGACGTGGCCGGTGCCCACGGCCGACAGGTCGAAGCCCTTCGGTCCGCAGATGTCCACCACCTTGCGGCCGCCGAGATGGCACTTGAGGGTGCGCTTGGCTTCCTCTTCTATCTCAGCCCAGGCAGCCTCTGAGATCGGCGCCAGTTCCCTCAGAAGATTGTTCATGTCCTGCCTCCGCTCTTGAGCGAGCCTATGCCAAGCGATCCGTCCGATCGAGTTTTATCTACCGTGTCTGCGGCTGCCGGTGCCGCCGGCACAGCGTCTCCGGCCGCCAGGGTTTCGAGAATATCCGTCGACGGCACGAAGAAAAGCGTGCCGGTGACGGCCCGGCTGAAATCGAGAATCCTGTCGTGATTGCCCGGCGGATCGCCGACGAACATGTTTTCCAGCATGCGCTCGATGCGCTGCGGCGGCCGCGCGTAGCCGATGAAGTAGGTGCCGAACTCTCCCCGTCCGATGTCGCCGAAGGGCATGTTGTCGCGCAGGATCTGCAATTCCTCGCCGTTCTCATCGGTGATCGACGTCAGCGCGTTGTGGGCGTAGCTGGGTTTGTCCTCGTCGCTGAGCTCGATGTCGGAGAGCTTCCTGCGGCCGATGATCAGCTCCTGCTGCTCCACTGGCAGGGCGTTCCAGCGGTCGAGGTCATGCAGGTATTTCTGGACGATCACGTAGCTGCCGCCGGCGAAGGCCGCGTCCTCGCCGTCGATGACCGTCGCCTGCACGGCGTCCCGCCCGGTTGGGTTCTCTGTACCGTCGACGAAGCCGAGGAGGTCGCGCTGGTCGAAATAGCCGAAGCCGTGCACCTCGTCGACGATCGAGGCCGAGCCGCCCAGGCGCGACGCGATCTGGGCCGCCAGTTCGAAGCACAGGTCCATGCCGGGCGCCCTGATGTGGAAAAGCAGGTCGCCGGGCGTGGCCGGCGCGTGATGCACACCGCGGATCTCCCGAAAGGGATGCAGGTCCTTCGGTTTCGGTTCGCCGAAGAGCCGATCCCATGCGCCGCTGCCGATCCCTGCGATGCAGGACAATTGTCCTTCCGGGTTTCGGAAACCGACGGCACGGACCAGCCCGGCGAGATCCCCGAGCAGGCCCCGCACCGTGCCTTCTCTCTGGTCCCCTTCGGCAATCGTCATCACCAGAAAGATGGCGGAACGTGTCAGCCGGCCATCGACGGCTTGAGGCGACGAGTAAGGCACGAATTCCCTCAACGTTCATAAGCGCGAGCATTGTCATAGAGCGACAGACGGACGATGGCGAGAGCGAACCATTCGACTTGTGCGATCCACGGCGCTGGCGCGCGCGATTTGGAACCGCCGCGGAGTCCGGTCCTTTCCGAATGGAATGTTCGGGGGCACCGTGCTACACGTCGCCCTCGTTGCGGTTCTGCGCCCGCGCGGTTTCGTGGGAGCGCTTCGCGCCCTTTCCAACTATCACGAATATGGCAACCACGCCGATGTTGGCGCGCATCGGGACCGGTGGCCTCAGGAATAGCATGATGACCAGGGCATTGCGGATCGAGAAGGAAAACGTCACGCGCTTCCACGACGTGCCGCTCGGCGCGCCGGGAGAAGGGGAGGTGCGGGTCTCCGTGCGCCATGTCGGCCTGTGCGGCAGCGACCTGAATACCTTCAGAGGTCTCAACCCGCTCGTGCAGCTGCCGCGCATTCCCGGCCACGAGATCGGTGGCGAGATCGTGGCGACGGGGTCGGGCGTGGGCGCGGACTATGCCGTCGGCAAGCGCGTCATCGTCATGCCCTATACCAGTTGCGGCCGGTGCGCGTCCTGCCGCAAGGGACGCGTCAACGCCTGCCGCTACAACCGCACGCTGGGCGTCCAGCAGGACGGCGGGCTGGCCGAGGAGATCAACGTTCCGGCGGGGAAGCTCGTCCTCAACGAGACTCTTGCCCCGCGCCACCTGGCGCTGGTGGAACCGCTTTCGGTGGGCTTCCATGCGGTCGGACGGGGCCGTGTCGCGGCGGACGATACGGTGGCCGTCATCGGCTGCGGCATGATCGGCATGGGCGTGCTGATCGGCGCGGTGGCGCGCCGCGCACGCGTCATCGCGATCGATCCGAGCGAGGAGAAGCGCAGCCTGGCCATGAGGTTCGGCGCTGCCCACGCCTTGCCGGCAGGCGGCGAGGAAGTCGTGGCCGAAATCAACCGGTTGACTGGTGACGACGGCGTCGATGTCGCCTTCGAGGCGGTCGGCCTGCCCGCCACCTTCACCCAGGCGGTCGATCTGGCCGGCTTTTCCGGCCGCGTCGTCTATGTCGGCTATTCCAAGGCGCCGGTCACCTACCAGACCCAGTTCTTCAACCTGAAGGAACTCGACATCATGGGATCGCGCAACGCGACGCTGGACGATTTCCATGCCGTGATCGAGCACCTGGAAACGATCGGCGCCGCCGCCGACGCCCTCATCTCGAAAGTCTTTCCCTTCGACGAGGCCGAGGCGGCGCTGCCCTATTGGGACGGCGACCGCGACGTCCTCAAGATCATCGTCGAGCGCGCCTGAGCGACGCCGACCGGCGCGCTCCCTGGATCAAGCGACCGGCGGCACCGCGCATTCGGGATCGCGGACGCCGAGGCGTCCGAGCAGAAACTCGACTTCGCTCCTCGTCCTGTCCGAGAACGTCGGCGCAGGCACCCGCAGGGTCGGGTGAGCAATAGCACCGCGCCGCCACAGCACGTATTTGCGCACGGCGAGGCCGATTCCCGACTGGTGTTCGTAGCGCAGCAGCGGCAGATGCGCGTCGAAGATATCCTGCGCCGCCTCCCGCTGGCTCGGCGACAGGGCGACAAGGCGCACCAGCATCTCGGGAAAGGCGTAGCCGGTCATCGCGCCGTCGGCGCCGCGCCCCATCTCGCAGTCGAGAAAAAGTCCGCCGTTGCCGCACAGGATCGAGATCTGACGCATGTCGCCCCTGGCCTGCCAGTCCCGCAGCGTCGAGATCTTCTCGAGCCCCGGCCAATCCTCGTGCTTCAGCATGACGATGGACGGGTTCTCCTCGACGATGCGGCGGATGACGCCGGGCGACATGACGACGCCGGTGACGGTGGGGTGATCCTGAAGCACCATCGGCACGTCGGCGCCGACCTGCGCGACGGCCTGGCGGAAATAGCCGGCGATCTGGTCGTCGGTGCGCATGGCCGCAGGCGGCGTCACCATGACCCCCGCCGCGCCCATCGTCATCGATTCCGTCGCAAGGCGCTTCATCGCGGCAAAACCCGGCGCCGAAACGCCGACGACGACCGGCATGTCCTTTGCGGCAGCCAACACCTCGCGAACCACGGTGACGCTTTCTTCCGGCTCAAGTTTCGGCGCTTCGCCGAGCAGGCCCAGTATCGTCAGCCCGTCGACCTTGGCCGCACGGTAGAAGTCGACCATTTGCGCAATCGAGCCCCGGTCAAGCGTGCCGTCGGGAAGAAAGGGCGTCGGCGCGATGGCGTAGACCCCGCGTGTCTGATGATTGATCACGGCACCAATGCTCCCCTTCTGCGCAAAACCCGGAATTCAACCGTTCCGGACGCTTTTACGGCGAGACAGTTTAAAGCAGAACACATGATGTAGCAGCTTTAGAAGCCAGAAAACCTATTTTCCTAAGCGGCACCGATGGCGACGCCGCCCGGCTGCCCTCCGGCGGGCGGCTTCGCAGAATGCCTGATCCCTGGACGGGGTGCGTCTATCGATCCCTCGCCGGCTCTCCAAGGCCGACATCACGCACGGCTTCGAGGAGAAGACCGACGAGATGTCGCCGCGCGTCCGCGCGTGTCCACACCAGCACGATCTGGCGCGGCTGCGCCGGCGCCGGCAAGGGCAGGCGCACCAGGTCGAGCCCTTCGGGCCAGGGCGGCGCCCATTCGGGGACGAGTGAAACGCCGAGGCCGCTGTTGACCATGAGGACGATCGCTTCGAGGGAATCGAGTTCGAAGCGGTCGTTCGTGGCGATCCCTTGCCTGCGCAGATAGTCTTCCGAAGGGCGGCTTCCCCATTGGGCGCTGTCGTAGCGGACATAGGGCTCGGTGCGCAGGATGTCGTGTGGGTTCCTCTCGGCAAGGGCGCGGGGCGCCACCAGGATCAGCCGCTCCTCGCGCAGGACCCTGAAGTCGCATGATTTCGGCATCGCGAAAGAGGGCCGCGCGATGATCGCCGCGTCGAGGCGATCGCTGACGACCGCATCGAAAAGCTCGCCCGAAAAGCCCGGGCGCAGATAGAATTCGACATGGGCGCTCCGCTCCGTCATGGCGCGGATCAGAGGCGGCGCAAGCCCCGTCATCGCGCTCGAAATGGCGCCCAGGCGCAACTCGCCGGCGATCTTTCCGCCGGACGCCAGGCTTCGCAGTTCACGCGCGTCGCGGATCAGCTCGCGCGACCGCGCCAGGATCGCCGCGCCCGCCGCCGTGGCCTGCACCACACGGCCCGAGCGCGCCAGCAGCGGGACGCCGATGTCCTTTTCAAGCGCCTTGATCCGCTGCGACAGCGCCGCCGGGGTAAGCCCCAGCCGGCGGCTCGCCTCGGCGATCGACCCGAGTTCGACGATGGCGACCAGCGTCTCGAGAAAGCGGGTATCCAAGGCGATAGTTTCCCTTATGTCTGAACCAAGGTTTGAAGATATTTTCTTTGGTGTCAATGCGGTCGAGTCTGGCCGGAACGCAAGGGAGAAATGACGTTGCAGTTGGGTATCGAAGGCAGGACGGCTCTCGTTTTCGGAGCCGGAGGCGGATTGGGTGGCGCGATTGCATCTGCCCTGGCGGCGGAGGGCGTAAAGGTCGTCGCGGCCGATATCAATGCCGAGGCAGCGGTCAAAACCGCCGATGCCATCCGCGGCAACGGTGGAAGCGCCTTACCGCTGGAATGGGATCTCGCCGACCTCGACGCCATCGACGGCAAGGTCTCCCATATCGAGGCCGAGCTCGGCGGCATCGATATTCTGGTCAACAATACCGGTGGCCCGCCGCCGACCCCTGCATCCGGCCAGCCGGTCAGTCTCTGGACCGGTAACTTCCAGTCCATGGTGATGTCGGTCATCGCGATCACGGATCGTGTGCTGCCGGGGATGCGCGAGCGCAAATGGGGTCGCATCGTCACCTCGACATCGTCCGGCGTGGTCGCGCCGATCCCCAATCTCGGCGTTTCCAACAGCCTGAGGCTCGCGCTTGTCGGCTGGTCGAAGACGCTGGCAAGGGAAGTCGGCCGCGACGGCGTCACCTGCAACATCGTGCTGCCGGGCCGCATCGCCACGCCACGCATCAGTTTCCTTGACGAGCAGAAAGCCAGGCGCGAGGGTCGCAGCGTCGAGGACGTGAGCGCCGAAAGCACGGCGTCGATTCCGGTCGGCCGCTACGGGCGTCCCTCCGAATATGGCGACGTCGTGGCGTTCCTGGCCAGCGAACGCGCTTCCTATCTCACCGGCTCCGTCATCCGTGTCGACGGCGGCTTCATCCCGAGCATCTGAATCAGCTTGAAGGCACTTCGAATGAGCGAATCCGCCAGCCCCGTATCGTCCGCCAACATCGAGGCCCTTGCGGCCGTTTCCACCGCAACCCTGACCACGGTTCTTCTGAAGCGGGGATTGCGCAACATCTGGATGCGGGGCGCACGCCCGATCCGCACCGGGCAGCCGCGCCTGGTGGGCCGCGCCTTCACCCTGCGCTTCGTGCCGGCGCGCGAGGATCTGGCGACGCCGCAATCCTGGGCATCGCCGATTTCCACCCGCGCCGCTATCGAGGACATGCCCGAAGGCTGCATCGCCGTCGTCGATTCGACCGGCGTGACCGATGCCGGCATCTTCGGCGATATCCTGTGCGCCCGCATGGCGAAGCGCAACGTCGCCGCCCTGGTCACCGACGGAGCCGTGCGAGATGTCGCCGGGGTACTGTCGACGGGCCTGCCTGTCTGGTGCAACGGGGTCGCCGCTCCACCGTCGGTCGCCGGCATCACCTTCGTGGGGTGGCAGCAGCCGGTCGGCTGCGGCGGCGTCGCCGTTTTCCCCGATGATATCATCGTCGCCGACGACGATGGCGCGGTCGTCGTTCCCGCCGCCCTGTGCGAGGCGATCATCGGCGAGGCGGTCGAGCAGGAACGCATGGAGGCATGGATCATGGAAGAGGTCGGGCGTGGCGTGCAGCTTCCGGGACTCTATCCCATGAATGAGGAAACCCGCTGCCGCTACGAGGCGCAGCGTCGGGACTGAGCGGCCAGCGCCGCGGGCCACGGCCTCAGGGCCGTGGCTTAATGTCTCCTCGCCAGGATATCGTCCATGCGAGGCTCGGACGTCGAAATCAAAGACGGTGCGAGCGGCCTGGAGCGAACCGGTCTCTCAAATCCATCGACGGCATTGGCGAGGCGTCAGTTGCTTGCCGCCAGCTTTTTCAACGCCTCGTCGTGGAAGGAGCGATCGACCCAGCGCTGGTAGTCGACCTTGCCCTTCAACAGGCCGGCTTCGGCCATGAAGGCCTCCTCGCCCTGAAGCGCCTGTACGGCCTCGTCGGTGATCTCCGGGTCCTGCCAGAATTTGCCGTCCGGATAGGTGGCGCGCATGGCAGCCTCGCTTTCGCCGGTTTCCTTCACGAAGATGTCGATCGTCTCGTCGGGATTGGCGTCCGCCCAGCGGGCGGTGGCGATATCGGCGGCGAGCAGGCGCGTGACGATACCCGGATATTTGCGGGCGAAGTCGCCGTTGACGCTGATGAGGTGCGGGACGGCCCATTCCGGCTTGCCTGAAACACCTGCGTCGTAGATCAGGCGGGCCTGGCCGGCCTCGACCAGCTTCTGGGCCGAACCCGTGCTTTCCACGATCGCGGCGATGTCGCCGCGTACCAGCGCCGGCCCGGAATTCTCGATACCGATGTTTATACCCTCCACATCGGCAAGGTCGAGCCCGACCGACTTCAACGCCTTGGCGAACGTCGAATGGCGCACGGTGCCGAACAGATAGGCGACTTTCCTGCCTTTCAGGTCCTCCAGCTTCTGGATCGGCGAGTCGGGACGAACGATGACCTGCGTCTCGTTCGAACGGACCCAGCTCGAAAGGCCGACGAGCTTCACGTCCGCGCCGGTCGCGGCAAGGCGCAATGAAGGATTGTTGCCGATATAGGTAAAGTCGATCGCGCCGGAGCCAAGTGCGACCGAAGCGGCGGAGCCGCCGTCGAAGGTGGACAGTTCGACCTGTATGCCGTCCTTCGCGAATTCCTGCTCCAAGGTCTTCCTGTTGCGAAACAGGATGAACTTCAGGTGGCCCGGCGCGGTCGATCCAATGCGGATGACGTCCGGCTTGGCCTCGTCAGCAAGAGCAGCAGCGTTCAGGGCAAACGGCGTCATGGTCAGGCCGAGCGTGAGTTTGAGCAGGTTTCGGCGGTGCGGACGGAAAACGGTGGCTGACATTGGATGATTCCTTCGATTCATGGGATTGGATTTGCCGCGACAGGACGCTCAGTTCGAGCCGTTCTCGCCGGTTGCGCGCCAGCGTGTGGCCCGCCGCTCGCCGGCAACGAGCAGATAGTTGAGGACCAGCCCGATGATGGTTAGGGTCAGGATGCCGGCATACATCTTGTCCGTCTCGAGCATGAGAGACGACTGCTGGATGAGGTAGCCGATCCCGGATTGCGCCGCGAGCATCTCGGCGGCGATGACGGAAAAGAGCGAGGTCTTCACGCCCAGGCGAGCGCCGGCAACGATGGAAGGAACAGCCGACGGCAGGATTACCTTCTTGAAGAGATCCCAGTCGGACGTCCCCATGGAGCGCGCGGCCTTGATCAGAAGCGGATCGACCGATTTCACCCCAACGATCGTGTTGATCAGCACGAAGAACACGGCGGCGTAGAAGGTGACGGCGACCTTCGACGCTTCGCCGATGCCGAGGATCAGGATGAAGACGGGAAGAAGAGCGAATTGAGAGGTGTTGCGCAGCGTCTGTACGAGGAAGTCGGATGCCTTCTCGAAAACGGCATAGCGGCCCATCAGCAGGCCGAGCGGGACAGCGACCACGACGGCCAGCGAAAAGCCGATCGCCGCGCGCTGGAGACTGATCCCGACGTTTTCGGCGAGTTGGCCGCTGACGATCATGTCCCAGAGTGTGGCGAGCACCTGGCTGAGCGGCGGAAAGAACAGCGCATTGATCCAGCCGGCGCGCGGGGCGACCTCCCAAAGCAGCGCCAAGGCGACCATAGCCGGAAGGCCCAACGAGAACGTGCCTATCGCCTCGCCCAGGGCGGTCGGCCGTTGCAGCGCGGCGAACCGGCGTCGGGTTGCGGCAAATGACGGCGCAGGCGGATTTCGCTCGATTGTCAGGGTCATCTGGCTCTCCTTCAATTGGCGTAGGCGGACGCCAGCGCCCAATCGCGCTGCGCCTTGCTGACTTCGTCGCGCAGGCTATCCCACAGGCGGCCGCGATAGATGTTGAAGGCTTCGCTGTTGCGGACGTCGAGCTCGCGCGGACGCGGCAGGTCGATCTCGACAATCTCCTTCACCTTCGCCGGACGCGCGGTCATCACGACGACCCGGTCCGCGAGGTAGATCGCTTCGTCGATGGAATGGGTCACGAAGACGACGGTGGTCTTGATCTGCTCCCAGATCTTCAGCAGTTCGCTTTGCAGAATATCGCGAGTCTGCGCGTCCAAAGCCGCGAATGGCTCGTCCATCAGCAGAACCTGCGGGTCGGTCGACAGCGCGCGCGCGATCGCCACGCGCTGCTGCATGCCGCCGGAAAGCTGCGAGGGATAACGGTTTTCGAAACCCTTCAGACCGAAGAGATCGAGAAAGTGGTGAGCCCTCTGGCGCCGTTCCTTGGCTGGCGCGCCGCGCACCTCCAGCGCATATTCGACGTTCTGGAGCGCCGTTCTCCATGGAAACAGCGCGTATTGCTGAAAAACGTAAGCCGTGCCCGGATGGGGCTTCTGGACGGCCGCGCCATCGATGGCGGCCACGCCCGCCGTTGCCTCCGTGAGACCGGCAATGATGTCCAGCAGCACCGATTTGCCGCTTCCGGACGGCCCGACCAGCGTGATGAACTCGCCTTTGCGGATAGTGAGATCGACGCCTTCCAGCACGGGTATGTGGCTCGTCGCCACACCATCCACGATGGTCGTCTGGCCGGGCTTCAAGGCGAAAGTCTTGCGTACGCCTTCTACGGCGATGCGGTCCATGACGGTTCTCCTTCGTTCACACCTGGGCGACGCGGATGTGGTGGGTGGGGTCGCGGTCGGCGCCTCCGGGCTGGCCCCGATTCCAGCCGAGGGCGCGGGCATAGGCACCGAACAGATCGCGCTCCTCGACCTCGGCCTCGTCGATTCCGTTGGAGCCGTCGGCACCTTCGGCAACGTAAAGCGCGTCGGTCGGGCAATAGATCTCGCAGAGGAAGCAGGTCTGGCAGTCGTCCTGGCGGGCGATGACCGGCAGACGGTCCTCACCGCGATCGAAGACGAATGCCGGGCATATGCGAATGCAGATGTCACAGCGGATACAACGATCGGCGGAAACGACTTCGATCATATCGCCCCCTCCGACATGTCATCGAGCAGTTCGACTTCACGGATCGCCGACACCTGGTCGAGACCCGAAACAATGATCCGGCCCGCCTGCGATTCATCCTCGAGCGGAAAGTCGTTGCGCCGGTGTATGCCCCTGCTTTCCTTGCGCATGCTGGCCGCGGCGAGCGTCCAGCGCGCGCTTGCAGTGACCGCGGCCACCTCGCGGGCCTTCAGCAGTTGAAGGCCGGCTTCCAGAGGCGCCGCGGCGAGCGCCGACCAGAACATTTCGAGACGGGCGCGGCTGACATCGATGCTCGCGCCGAGGCGCCAGTAGCTGCGCTCCAGCGGCGCGATCTCGTCGTGCACCGCCCGTCCGACCTTGGCGAGGTCGACAGCCCCTCCCTGGCCGGAACCGCGCAGGCCGACGGTCCCCAGTGGCCGGGCGGAGCGCCCTGCCCGCCCCCGATTTCGCGTCGCGTGGCCGGCGGCCCCATGGCCAGCCCACCAGCCGCTGGCGATGGCCCACGACGCATTGACGGCGCCGCCGCCGGAAATGCCGCCGGTGACGTTTTCCCGGCTCGCCGCGTCGCCGGCGGCATAGAGGCCGCCGACGCCCGTCGAGCAATCGGACGAAACGAGGCGGATTCCACCGGTGCCGCGTACCGTGCCTTCATATTTGAGGTCGACGCGGAAGCGATCTCGAAACGGATCGATACCCATGCGCTCGTAAGGCTGGAAGCAATTGGGCTGCCCGCGGCGCAGCCAGTCCTGCATCGCGGGTTCCGCCAGGTCGAGCCGCGCATAGACCGGCCCCTGCAGCAGCGCTTCCGCTACGAGGCGCTCGCCGCCGCCGATGCCGTTAGTGACCGGCTCGCCGTCGGGTCCACGCAGCAGCTCGCCGTTTTCGCGGTAGAAACTCGCCCAGCGGAAGGGAAGCCCCTTGTTCAGCGACGTGCCGTGGGGCGCCAGTGTATACTTTCCGGTGAACTCCATGCCTGAAAGGGCTGCACCGGCCTCGACCGCGAATAGATAGCCGTCGCCAGTCAGTCCAGTGCCGCCCAGGATGCGCTCGAAGAACGCACAGCCGCCCGTTGCCAGCACGACCGCGCTCGCTTCGACCCGGAACCTCGCACCCGTCGCCCGCGAGATGCCGGCGCCGCCATGGACCGAACAGTCGTCGCCGAGCAGTTCGAGCACGGGGTGATGATCGAGAATGGTGACGCCGGCCTTCTGGACCCGTCGGCGCATGAAACGCATGTAGTCGGGGCCGCGCAGGTTGGCGATGTAGAGCGCCCCGCTATCCTCGGTTGGAAACGGATAGCCCCAATCGACAAGCTTCAGGAGGTTCTCGTAAGCATGGTCGGCGCAGCGCAGCATCCAGCGCCGGTCGGCCAGGCCGGCCGAGCGCTTTAGCCGCTGCTCCACCGACGTGGAACGTCCCTCCCCCGGCGGCACGCACCATGTGCCGGTGTTCGATGGCGCGGTCGCGCCGCTGGTGCCGTGATAGCCCTTGTCGGCAAGCACCACCTTCGCGCCCGCCTCGGCCGCCGACAGCGCGGCCCAGGCGGCCGCAGGTCCCCCGCCGACCACCAGCACATCGGTCTCGATCAGGCGGCCATCCTTGACGGGCAGTTCCTGTTGGCGATGAGCCATGAAACGCTTCCGATCTTCAGAACCGAGCTATGGATTTGAAACGAAGCGGCGCTGTTTCGACGCCGCAACATTGGTTTAGGCAGCCGTCGAGAACCAGGAAGGCTCGTTGCCCTCAGCCCACTTGATGTTGCAGCCAATCGAAGGGATCTGATCCTCGACGGCGGCCTTGCCGGCCAGGACAGCATCGGCTGCGGCACGCAGGTCGGTACCGGTGACGGGCTCGCCGTTACCCGGACGCGCATCGTCGAACTGCCCGTGATAGGCGAGACGCCGCTCGCCGTCGTAGAGGAAGAAATCGGGGGTGCAGGCCGCGCCGTAGGCTTTGGCGACAGCTTGCGTTTCATCCTTGAGGTAAGGGAATTCGTACCCGACCGCCTTCACTTCTTCGCCGATCCGTTCCAGTGATTCCTCGGGATGCGCCGAAGAATCGTTGCTGTTGATGGCAATGACGGCCAATCCCCTATCGGCGTATTCCTGGCCGAATTTCGCCAGTTCCTCGCGGATCAGCAGGACAAAGGGGCATCGGTTGGAGATGAACGCGACCAACAGCGCGGGGCTCTCTTTGAAATCATCCAGTGCCACACGCTTCCCGTTGGCGTCGGGCAACTCGAATTCCAGCGCGTTGACACCAAGCTTGATTGGATTGGATTCGGTCTTGGGCATGGGAAACTCCCTTTTCCTGCTTCAAAAACTCAATGTATATAAAATCTATAGACTATGGGATTTTACAGATAAGATGTTTTCAATTGAGAGGAGAGAAGGAAACGATCGCCTCCAACGGCGGTGGCGGAAGAGGCGCGAAATGCGCCGACGCCACTATCAAGGAGTGGGATTAGACCTCAGCGATCGACCGCTACGGCGCTGCTACCCGGCAAGAGGATGGCATCGTTGAACAGAAGCCCCCGGGGCACGGCACGGCCTACGACCATGGTCGCCGACGCTATCTCGACGCACTCGCCGTCAGCAACTCCGGTCCGGTACCTTCCCCGCCAGACGACCAATCGCGTCGGTTCGCATGAGTTGGAAAAACTCCATTTTCCCATGCAATGAGTATGAAACCGCGGACGATCAGGAAATTTCGGAACTGCATGCTCTCTTCTTGCTCTGTATCTCTACTAGTCTGATGGGGGTCTAGGGAGAAAGGGTCTGGGGTTTCGCGTTCCCCATATCATCCTGGCGGAGACTTACGTTCGCATGCGACTGGCCTAACGCCGTAGCGGCCCGTTTGCGGCTCGTGACATCTCGCGACCAACACAGTTGAAATCGCAGCTTTCCAATTGAAATGTAATGGAAAATCAACGTTTCCGGGATTGTCTATCGTGTCGCTAGACTTTATATCGTATGAACGCTTTGTCGCGGTGAAAACAAGTCCCTCGCCCTGGCGCCTGTCAGACCGCTGCCGCGCGCAGCCCAATGCCGGAAAGACGCCGATCAATGCTCACCAGGAAAGGCAAGTACGGCCTCAAGGCACTTGTCCATCTCGCCCATCTGCCGCCGGGAAATCTGGCTTTCATCAGCGAAATCGCCGTCGCCAACAACATTCCGAAGAAATTTCTCGACGCGATCCTGGGCGAACTGCGCAACGCCGGCTTCGTTCAGAGCCGGAAGGGCAAGGAGGGCGGCTATCGGCTTTCGCGACCCGCAGACGAGATCAAGGTCGGCCACGTCATACGGGTGCTCGACGGTCCGCTCGCTCCATTTCCCTGTGCGAGCCGAACCCGATATCAGCGCTGCGACGATTGCGACGAAGCGACCTGTCAAGTCAGGCACATGATGCTGGATGTCCGTGCCGCGATCGCCGAGGTGCTCGACGGCCGCAGTCTCGCGGATATGCGCGATGCTACAAACGGCGATGTATTGATGGACCTGAAGCAGCACGCCTAGACGGCCTTCGTCGGACGCCTGCCGGCAGGACACAGCCGTGACTGGCGCTCCACGCAAATCGATTGTCATCGTCGGCGGCGGGGCGACCGGCGTCATTCTTGCGGCCCACCTGATGAAGGTCGCAGGAAACGGCTTCCGCGTCACGCTGATCGAAAAGTGCGAGGAGGTCGGCAGGGGACTGGCCTATTCCACGGCCCTGCCGGATCATCGCCTGAATGTCACGATAGAGCGCATGAGCGCCTATGCCGACGATCCGCTCCATTTCTCGCGGTGGTTCAGGGCTGAGCACCCGGATAGCCGCATCGACTCCCAGTTCTTCGCCGAGAGATCGGAATACGGACGATACCTGTCGCAACTTTTTGGAGGGCTTCTGGCCTCGGAGGCCGGCACTGGCCGGCTTCGGCGTATCAGGGGAGAATGCCTGAGCATCCAGCCTGCGGGTTCCGGCCTCGAGGTCCAGCTTTCCGACGGAACAAGTCTTGCGGCGCATGTCGTCGTTCTCGCAACCGGGCACGCGCCCGACGGGCTCTCCGAATTGCCTGTCGCCATGCGCCTTGGCTCGTCGGAGGATGCGCCGGTAGATCCGAAATCGCGCGTCGTCATCCTCGGCAGCGGTCTCAGCATGATCGACACTTGGCTTAGTCTTCGCCATCGCGGCCACGTCGGCGAAATCCTCGCGATTTCCAGGCGCGGGCTACTGCCGTTGCCCCATGCCGCCACGCGCAATCCGATCCGCCTCGATGTAGCCGACATCCCGCTCGGAACCGAACTCTCCTATTTCGTGAGGTGGTTTGCCGAACTCATCGAAGAGACGGAACGGGCCGGTGGCGACTGGAGGGACGTGATCGACGGCATCAGGCCCTTCAACCGCCAGATCTGGCGCGATTGGCCGGCAACGGCGAAGCGGCGTTTCCTTGAACATACCAAAGCATGGTGGGACATCCATCGCCATCGTATTCCGGCCGATATCCACGTCAGGGCCGAAAAGGCGATAGAGGCCGGCGAACTGAAACTTTTGGCCGCGAAGGCAGTGGGAGCAAAAGAGCGCGACGACGGATCGATAGAGTTGTCGCTGCGTCGGCGCGGTGCCACCACTGTCGAGGCTATGAGTTGCAGCCGCGTTTACGACTGCAGCGGCTTCACCAAGGACATCTCGGGCACAAGCGCCGAACCGTTGCGTTCGCTCTTCCAACAAGGCCTGGTGCGCACCGATCCGCTCCGCATCAGCCTGGATGTCACAACCGATTGCTCCGTCGTCGATGCCGCGGGACGACCGTCGGCAAAGCTGTTTGCCGCCGGTCCGCTGACGCGCGGCGCGTTCTTTGAGATCGACGCCGTGCCGGACATCCGGCTTCAAGCCGCCCGGCTTGTAGAGATCATCACGACCTGAGCAGGAACGCAGCCATCCCGTTCGCTCATCGGGAGCCGAATGATGCCTGAACTGCCGCCGCCAAGCTTCGTGTGGATAGCCGTTCTGCTCTACCTGCCTGTCATTGCGACGCTTTGGGCAGGCTTCTCATAGTGCCGTCGCACGACGATCGTGCGCCACGCCGTCCTGGGACCGGATCGCCGGCCAGCCGGCGAAACCCACCGCATCGCTCCGCCTGACAGTATTGCGAAGTATCGTGGCGACATCGCCGGACAGTCTCATGGCATTGTCATCATCGAGACCGGATACCATGAATTCCGAAACGCCGGCTTCGATGTATGGCAAGAACGACACGGCGATCCCGGCCGCACCACCCCTTGCCGATCCGGTCGGCCCATATGGCGGGGTGTCGGCGTTGGCATCACCATTGAAACGGACCGGCAGCGCAAAGCTGATTTTTTCGGACCTTCCGTATTGGACGGCGGCGTTGCGGATTCTTTCGATCTGCTGCCGGATATCTCCTGCGGGCCCGGGTGAAAGTTCGAACACATCCGCATGGCGGGCAGCCGCCTGGATGGCGGTGCCGGAATTGCCGCTCATCCGGAGCGGTATCTCGCCGACAGAGCCTTTGTCGGGAACGAAGCCCTCCCGGAAGCTATGGTATTGACCTTCGAAGTCGAAGGGCCGGCTGTTCGACCATAACCGCTTCAAGAGCATCAGATACTCGTCAGTCCTCTGGACGATCGCGACATGACCCGGACGCAGCGTGTCCGTGTCGTCGCGGTCAGTTTCGCCCTCGTCCGGGATCCGCAGGCTCAGCCTACCTCCGGTTCTCGCATCGAAAGCCGCGAGTTGGCGCGCGGCGACAACGGGGGAAATCACTCCCGCCCAGTGCGTCAGCACGATTTGCAATGTCGACGACACACGGGCGGCATATGCCGCAATGTCGAAATTGGCGAGCATCCCACCGGGATCATCGACGACAACGCGCTCGAAACCCACCTCATCGGCCAAAGCGAGTTGCCTGCCGGCAGCAGTCGGATCGAAAAAGAATGCTGCGGCATTCTTGCCGACGCCGGGGACGAAAGTGAACTCGATTGACATCGTATTTCTCCCTTCGTTCTTATAGAGTGCAGATCTCGTATGTACTGGCGGAACGCTCCTTGCCGCGGTGAGGTACAGTCAAGGCACGAAACCGAAGACCACCGCGGCAGTGAATGTGAAAGAGATAATGAAGGCGCAATAGGCGGCGACAGCCGCCGCAACGTGCCTGGACGCCGTAACGGCCCGAACAATGGACGAGTCCGCAAATCGATCAGGCGACATGGCATTTTCCATGCCCTATAGTCTATAAAGTTTATAGACATAGATCGATTGCTATTTTTATGCCGATTTGAGCATGCCATGCCCCCGGCGAATGTAGTCGGTGAATTTCATTCTCCAGAAAGCGCCAAGCTGAGAGTTGGACGAAAATCGCTACTCTAAATGCACACTACGAGTCGCCGCCTCCCGGACGCCAGCATTGCCCCCGCTCCAGGCTCAGGATCCATACGGCAAATATAGTCTCCGCAGTGCTCGCTTCGTCCCTGATGAAAATAGACTTTGCCGAGACCTGGCTAAAAAAGGGCACGTATTTTTCCTCTTGTGCAGCGCACAAAGAATTCGGTTCTTTGCCGACGACGCCATTCTTCCTGAGGATAAGGGCAAGGTCGCCGCATGACGCGGGATCAGGCATTGCCCCCGAGTGGGGCCTCAAGGAAACCGCCATGTCCAGCTCCAAAAATCCACCTTCGCCTTCCATTTCCCTGACCCGCCGGGCCGGGCTGGCCGCCGCGCTGGCTTCGGCGGTCGGTCTCGCGGCATTGACCCTGCCCGGGCCGGCGCTCGCGCAGGACAAGACCTCGATCAAGGTCGGCATCATGAGCGGCGAGGACGAGGATGTCTGGCGTGTCGCGGTGCAGGAGGCGGCCAAGCAGGGTCTCACCGTAGAAACGGTGGTCTTCAACGACTACACGCAGCCCAACGAGGCGCTGGAGCGCGACGAGATCGACGCCAACGCCTTCCAGCACCAGCCCTACCTGGACAGCCAGATCAAGACTCAAGGCTACCACATCGTGCCGGTGGGCTTTACGGCGGTCTGGCCGATCGGCCTCTATTCCAAGAGGCATTCGAGCGTCGCCGAACTGCCGGATGGCGCCTCCATCGGCGTCCCGAACGATCCGTCCAACGAAGGCCGGGCGCTGCGGGTGCTGCAGCACGAGGGACTGATCAAGCTGAAGGACGACGCCGGCATCCTGGCGACGGTCGCCGACATCGTGGAAAACCCGAAGAAGATCGACATCAAGGAACTCGACGCCGGCATTGTCGGGCGCTCGGTCGAGGATCTCGATGCCGCCGTCGTCAATACGGACTGGGCATTGAAGAGCGGTCTGACCCCAGAAAACCGCATCGCCCAGGAGCCGATCGCCGACAATCCCTACCGCAACTTCATCGCGGTCAAGGCCGGCACCGAACAGGAGCCGTGGGTGAAGAAGCTGGTCGCGGCCTATCAGAACGATACGGTCAAGGCCGAGTTCGACCGGGTCTACAAGGGAACGGGTGTCAGCGCCTATTGATCCCGCGAAGCGCCCGCCCCGTCTGGGACGCACGCACCGGCCCGCGCCAACGCGGGCCGGTGCGTGCGATTTTGCCCGAACGGGATCGCTTGCCGCCGAACGACCTGGAAGGACGATCCATGCCTGACACTTCGGCGCCAGAGGCGGCGCTGGACGGACATGCCGAGCCGCATGGGCATCCCGATGCAGACACGGGACGCGTGCACGACATCGTCCGGCTCGTCGACGTCAGGCGCCGGTTCGACCGGACGGCCGCACTCGACGGTGTATCGCTGAGCGTACGCAAGGGAGAAATCCTCGGCATCATCGGCCGCTCCGGCGCTGGGAAATCGACGCTCATCCGCTGCCTGAACGGGCTCGAGCGGCCGGATTCCGGGCAGGTGTTCATCGAGGGCCGCGACACAACGCATCTGACGGAGCGCGAACTGCAGCCGCTGCGCCGGCGCGTCGGCATGATCTTCCAGCATTTCAACCTGCTGGCGGCCAAGACCGTGGAAGACAACGTCGCCCTGCCGCTGAAGATCGCAGGCGTGCGGCAGCGGCAACGGCTGCAGCGCGCCGCCGAACTTCTCGCGCTCGTCGGCCTGTCCGAGAAGGCGAAGGCCTATCCCGCCTCGCTGTCCGGCGGCCAGAAGCAGCGCGTCGGCATTGCGCGCGCGCTGGCCGCCCGACCAGCCATCCTGCTCTCCGACGAGGCGACCTCGGCTCTCGATCCGGAGACGACGCGCTCGATCCTGGCGCTGCTCAAGGACATCAACCGGAAGCTGGAACTCACGGTCATCGCCATCACCCACGAGATGGAGGTGGTCCGCTCCATCGCCGACCGCGTGGCGGTGATCGACGCTGGCCGCATCATCGAGGAAGGACCGGTATGGCAGGTCTTCGCCAATCCCGAATTCGATATCACGCGCAGCCTGCTTGGCGGGATCAAGCCCACGCTGCCGCCGGAGATCGCCGCACGCCTGTCGGCGACGAAAGCCGGTGAGACAGTGCTGCGGGCCGATGTCGCCGGGCCGGTCGCCGGCGGCACGCTGCTGTCCGATCTCGCCGTCGCCGTTCCCGGCGCGTTCCGCCTGATCCACGGCGGGGTCGATCATATCCAAGGTCAGGCCGTGGCGACTTTCTTCCTCGGCCTTCCGACCGGTGCCACCGAGAGGGTGGCGCAGACGGTGCAATTCCTGAAAGCTCGCAATGTGACGGTGGAGGTGCTCGGCCATGTCGCCGGTGATGGTTGAACTGTTCATCCGCTCGCTTTGGGAAACGGTGGTGATGACCGCTGCTTCCGGGCTTATCTCGTTGGTCCTAGGCCTGCCGCTCGGGCTCGCGCTGGTCGCGACCGATCGCGGCGGGATCGCCGAGCATCTATGGATCAATCGCGTGCTGGGCGCGGTGGTCAACGGCTTCCGCTCGGTGCCGTTCATCATTCTTCTGGTGGCGCTGATCCCCGTGACGCGCCTGATCGCCGGCACGTCCATCGGCACCGCGGCGGCGATCGTGCCGCTGTCCATCGCCGCCATTCCCTACTATGCGCGGATCGCGGAGGTCTCGCTGCGCGAGGTCGATCGCGGCCTGATCGAGGCTGTACGCTCCATGGGCGGCAACCGCTGGACCTTGGTACGCGAAGTGTTGGTTCCGGAAGCGATGCCCGGCCTGGTTTCCGGTTTCACGGTGACGATCGTCACCCTGGTCGGCGCCTCGGCCATGGCTGGCGCCATCGGCGCCGGCGGCTTGGGCGACCTTGCCATCCGCTATGGCTACCAGCGTTTCGAAACCGGGGTCATGGTTGCCGTCGTGGCGGTGCTCATCGTCTTGGTCTGCGCCATCCAATGGGCCGGCGACCGCCTGGCGGCACGCATCGACCATCAAGGCGGATAAATGCGTCGGCGAGGACGATGAAATCGAAGCGTACGGGACTACCTAAGGACACCACGGGTTAGGAACGTCGGGAGCGAGACATGGATTACCGCACAGCCACCTCACTCGACCTTGCAGCGATCTTTCGCGACCTGTCGCTGCGGATTTCCGATCAATACTCGGCCGCCGGGCTGAACATAGAGGACGCGAAGGACGAATTCCTCATGAGCCTGAAAGAGGGCCGCGCTCATACCCTGCTGGACGACGGGAAGCCTGTCGCCATCATAGCATGGCGCGAGCTGGGTGACGTCGCGCAGACCGCTTTCGCGGCCCACGAGAACTTCTAATACAGGCCGGTCGTAGAGACCTCGCTGAGCGTATCAGGTGGGTTTCGGATCTCGACGGAGACGGAGCAGGATTCGATATCGCGTCGTACCTGCCTGATGGCCGCGAGCGCCTCATCGAAGTGAAGACAACCAATGGCTGGGAGCGGACCCCCTTTCACGTTTCCGCTAACGAGCTGGCGGTATCCGATGAGCGCCGATCCGATTGGACCCTCTTGCGGCTGTGGAATTTTTCCCGGGAACCGAAGGCATTCGAGCTGTACCCCCCGCTGGAGACGCACGTCGCGCTGACGCCGACTAGCTTTCTCGCCGCCCTCCGCTGAAGGCTGCGCGCTCGCACCCTGACGGGCTTTATGACGCGAACGGTCCGCCTCGGGCGATCTCCGAACGACGGCTTTCCACCGAAGGTTCTCCACAAGCGGACAGTCCGGAAACGGCCCCGAACGAGACTTTTCGATGCCTCAGCGGTGCGGAATTCAGGTCAATGCAGGTTTGCTTTTGGTCGCTTGTCCACCCGGCAGACACTAGCGTTCCGGAATTCTACAAACGGTCGATCGTGTCAGGAAACGCTTCTCGCGACCATTGTCGAGCGAGAACATGCCACCGCGTCCAGGCACCACGTCGAGGATCAGGTCGGTATGTTTCCAGACTTCGAACTGCGATTCCGAAATGTAGACCGGCGTATCGCCGATAACGCCGAGCAACACATCTCGATCGCCGACGATGAAATCGCCCCTCGGGTAGCACATAGGGGACGAGCCGTCGCAGCAACCGCCGGACTGGTGGAACAATACCGGTCCGTGATCGGCGATGATCTCGTCCAACAACTGGATGGCTTCCGCAGTGGCGGAAACCTTGTCGAGGGAAACTTTGCCAGGCATCGGATTCCTCCCGTCCGGAACATGAAGCGACGTGGCAAAGATCGCCACGTCGCAGCGCCTTGGGAGGCGATCAGAAGAAGCCGAGCTTCTTCGGGCTGTAGCTGACCAGCATGTTCTTGGTCTGCTGGTAGTGGTCGAGCATCATCTTGTGGTTCTCGCGCCCGACGCCGGACTGCTTGTAGCCGCCGAACGCGGCGTGGGCCGGATAGGCGTGGTAGCAGTTGGTCCATACGCGACCCGCCTGGATCGCTCGGCCGAAGCGGTAGGCGCGCGTGCCGTCGCGGGTCCATATGCCGGCGCCGAGGCCGTAGAGGGTGTCGTTGGCAATCGACAGGGCTTCGGCGTCATCCTTGAAGGTGGCGACCGAGACGACCGGGCCGAAGATCTCTTCCTGGAAGACGCGCATCCTGTTGGTGCCCTGGAACACGGTCGGCTTGACATAGTAACCACCGGCCAGGTCGCCCGGCAGCTTGTTCTGCTCGCCGCCGGTCAGCACCTTGGCGCCTTCCTTCTTGCCGATGTCGAGATAGGAGAGGATCTTCTCCAATTGCTCGGAAGACGCCTGCGCGCCGATCATGGTCGCCGGGTCGAGCGGATCGCCCTGGACGATCGCCTCGACGCGCTTGATCGCCCTGTCCATGAACTTGTTGTAGATCTTCTCATGCACCAGCGCGCGGCTCGGGCAGGTGCAGACCTCGCCCTGGTTGAGGGCGAACATGACGAAGCCTTCGATCGCCTTGTCGAAGAAGTCGTCGTCTTCCGCCGTCACGTCCTGGAAGAAGATGTTCGGGCTCTTGCCACCCAATTCCAGCGTCACGGGGATCAGGTTCTGCGAGGCATATTGCATGATCAGCCGGCCGGTCGTCGTCTCGCCTGTGAAGGCGATCTTGGCGATGCGGTTCGATGAGGCGAGCGGCTTGCCTGCTTCGAGGCCGAAGCCGTTGACGATGTTGACGACGCCGGGCGGCAGGATGTCGGCGATCAGTTCCATCAGCACATGGATGGACGCCGGCGTCTGCTCGGCCGGCTTGATGACGACGCAGTTGCCGGCGGCCAGCGCCGGAGCAAGCTTCCACACCGCCATCAGGATCGGGAAATTCCACGGGATGATCTGGCCGACGACGCCGAGCGGTTCGTGGAAGTGATAGGCGACCGTGTCGTGGTCGATTTCCGAAATGCCGCCTTCCTGGGCACGGATGGCACCGGCGAAATAGCGGAAATGGTCGATGGCGAGCGGGATGTCGGCGGCCGTCGTCTCGCGGATCGGCTTGCCGTTGTCCCAGGTTTCGGCCAGCGCCAGGGTGGCGAGGTTTTCCTCCATCCTGTCGGCGATCCGGTTGAGCAGCAGGGCGCGCTCGGCGGCGCTGGTCTTGCCCCAGGCGTCCTTCGCCTTGTGGGCGGCGTCGAGCGCGGCGTCGACGTCGGCCGCTTCGGAGCGGGCGATCTCGCACAGCACGCGGCCGTTCACCGGCGAAGTGTTCTCGAAGTATTTCCCAGATTTCGGGGCGGCGTATTTGCCGCCGATGAAATTGTCGTATTTCCTGGCGAACGGCACCTTGGCCGAACGATGAAATTCCACCTTGTTCATCACATCCTCCCGACAACGGACGCCGCACCATGCGGCGCTGCTGAAGTCTTGCCGTCCGGCCGATGCTTGTCAGCGTGTGGGAGGATGAGGATCAGCCGCATGTGTCGCAGATGTGCGACACATGCGAGGCTGCCTCGTTGACTACGCTGCCTCAGTGGGCGCGGGACATCTCAAGCCGGTTGAGCTTTCGGTGCAGAGTGGCGCGGCTGATGCCGAGAAGACGCGACGCTGCAGCCACATTGCCGTTGGCGCGGGCAAGGGCGCGCTGAACCACAACGCGTTCGGCCTCGCGCAACTCGCCGCTGATTTCCACCTTGCCCAGCAGGTCGCCGGCCGGCAGCGGCCTTGCCAGTTGGTCGGAGGTCAGGCCGAGCGACAGCCGTGCCGCCCGCGTCGCCCCGATCACCAGATCGTCGCGGTCGACTGCCAGCAGGCCACCTGAATGCTTGTCCTGTGCAGGCGTAAGCAGGATGCGGGCGTCGGAGAAAGCCTGGCGGAAATTGTCAGCCTCGATGCGGCGCGCGGCGTCGGCGACCGCCATCGAGATCAGACTGATGAAGCCCTCGGTCAAATCCGCGCGGCATGATGAGACGTCGAGCGCGGCGGCGAGATTGCCTTCATGATCGAAGATCGGAGCGGTGGTGCAGGACAATGCCGTATTGCGGTCGAAGAAGTGCTGGTCGGCGTGGATAGTCAGGATGCGTTGTTCGACGAGACAGGTGCCGATGCCGTTCGTTCCCTCGGCGTCTTCGCTCCACACATTGCCTGTCCACAAGCCCCAGTTCTCGAATGTCTTGTCGTCGCCAGCGGCGCCGCGCCGGTCGACCGGAACGCCTTCGCTGTCGGCAAGCAGGACGCAGCATCCGACGCCGCCCACCGCCAGATAGAGGCGGTCGAGGCTGTCCTGGGCCGCGCGGATGAGCGGCTCGATGCGCTGGCGTGCATGTTTCAGTTCAAGATCGGTCAAGCGGTGTGGCGGCGTTCGCTCGGACGGATCGAGATGGTGCAGCGTTGCCGATCGCCGCCAGGACGCCACCAATGCAGACTTCGCAGCGCCGTCGGATTCGATTGCAGCCTGAATCCTGTCGGCATGGTCGGGCAATGTGGGCGCACGCATCGGCTCCTCCTCAGTCTGCGCTCCTGCTTCTCCTCACTGTCTTCGATTTTCATAATGCGATCACGTTCGCTATAGGAAAATATAACGATACGCGGGACGCGTATACCCGCTTGTTCTCACACCCCGAAACGCAACTTCGAATGCCGACAATGTCCGGCGGGTTCGGGGTAGTTAGAACCGAACGAATTCCACTTGGCTGCCCGCGCGAAACATTGTCTGGTCCTCTGGCAGCAGCGCTAGCCCTTCCGCTCCGGCAAGCGCCATCAGGCTGGCCGATCCTTGCTTTTCAAGCACTTCTATTCTCGTTCCGCACTCCGAGTTCGACAGCCTAGCCGCAAGCACCTGCGTAAAGGAGCCGGCCTTCCGGATCGGACGCAGCAGAGGCAGGGAAAGTGACAAAGGAAGTTGCGACATGTCGCCGGAAAGCCGTGCGATCAGCCGGCGACCGATCAGGGTAAAGGCGACTGCGGCCGCCATTGGATTGCCTGGAAGCGCCAGGATCGGGCAATCGTCGATGTCGCCCAGGCCAGCCGGCTTTCCCGGCCGCATCGCCAGTTTCCAGAATTCCAGATGACCTCGGCGCCCAATCAGATTGGTCATGAAATCCGCCGGTCCGACAGACGCCCCACCGCTGGTGACGATGAGGTCTGCTGTGGCCGCCGCATCGACGAGTTGCGTCAACAGTGTTTCGGCCGAGTCGGGCACGATGCCAAGATCGTCGACCTCGCAACCGATCGCCTCCAGCCACGTCCGCAGCATGGGCCTGTTGCTGTCGGCGATCCGTCCTTCGTCAGAGGCGCTCGTTACTTCAAGGAGTTCGTCGCCGACCGAAAGCAGGACGACGCGCAGGCGACGTAGCACGGAGATGCTGCCGATCTGCAGGGCGCGCAACAGGGCAAGGTGGTTGGGACCGATCTTTGTGCCTGCCGCCAGCACCTTTTGACCCGCTCGCACATCTTCGCCGCGCAGCCGGATGTGAGGCTTGCCGGGAAGCGGCAATGAGAACGAGAACCGGTCGCCGTTGCGATCGCAGTATTCTTGCGGGATTACACGGTCGGCACCGGCAGGAATCAAGGCGCCGGTAAAGATGCGGGCTGCTTCCCCCTGTTCCAGTTGCTGTGGCCATGGATGACCGGCGGCGATCTCGGCCACAATCCGCAAGCTGACCTGTCTCGAGCCTAGGTCCGAGGATCGAACGGCGTATCCGTCCATTGCAGCGACATCGAAGCGCGGCAGATCGAGCGGTGCGACGATGTCCGCGGCGAGGCAGCGCCCCACGCAGGCTTCTATCCCGACGGTCTCAGGTCTGGTGACACGCGAATAGACCGTGCGGATGAAGTCCCGCGCCTCGGCAAGGTTTTGCGGTTTACGTCGTGGAGCTTCAGATAGCTTGGCCAAGAACATATCGCGTTGCCCGCACGCTCAGGCGGCTTCGTAGCCCGCAATGCCCTTGATCTCCAGGAAATCCTCCAGCCCATACTCGGCATATTCGCGGCCATTACCCGACTGCTTGTAACCGCCGAACGGCAGCCCGGCATCCCAGGCGGGATAGTTGATATAGACGTTGCCGCTGCGCATGCGGGCCGCAACCTCCCGGGCCTTTTCCAGGTCCTTCGACTGGATATAGGAGGCGAGGCCATAGACGGTGTCGTTGGCGAGATCGACGACCTGTTCCACCGTGTCATAGGGAAGGATGGACAGCACAGGCCCGAAGATTTCCTCCCTGGCGATGCGCATGTCGGGCGTCACGTCGGCAAATACGGTGGGGCGCACATAGTAGCCGCGGTTGAGATCGGCGGGCCGGCCGGGGCCGCCGGCGACCAGGGTGGCGCCTTCCGTGATGCCGCTCTCGATCAGGTCCTGGATCTTGTTGAACTGCACCTCGCTGACAACTGGCCCCAGCTTCGTGTGCGCTCCATCGGCGGGACCGACGATGAATTTTTCCGCCGCGACCTTGGCGATGCCGGCCGCCTCGTCGTGGCGCTCGCGCGGCACGAACATGCGCGTCGGCGCATTGCAGGACTGGCCGCTGTTGCCGAAGCAGCCGGCGACGCCCTTGGTCACGGCCGATTGCAGGTCGACGTCGTCGAACAGGATGTTGGCGGACTTTCCGCCGAGTTCCTGATGCACGCGCTTGACCGTGTCGGCCGCTGCCTTTGCGACGAGGATGCCAGCGCGGGTCGAACCGGTGAACGACATCATGTCGATGTCAGGATGGCTGGCGAGCGCCTGTCCGACCGTCGGGCCGTCGCCGTTGACGAGGTTGAACACGCCCTTCGGCACGCCGGCCTCGTCGATGATCTCGGCGAAGATGATGGCGTCGAGCGGCGCGATCTCGCTCGGTTTCAGCACCATCGTGCAGCCGGCGGCCAGAGCCGGACCGACCTTGCAGGTGATCTGGTTGAGCGGCCAGTTCCACGGCGTGATCAGACCGACGACGCCGATCGGCTCCTTGACGACGAGGTGGCTGCCCTTGGCGTGGCGGAACTCGAATGTTTTCAGCGTCTCGGCCATCTTTTCCAGGTGAGCAAGGCCGACGCCGACCTGGCTGTCTAGCGCGAACTGTCGCGGTGCGCCCATCTCGCGCGAGACGGCCAGCGCCAGGTCGTTGCTGCGCTTCCGATAGACGTTGATGATCCGGTTGAGGAGGTCGAGGCGCTCACCCACGGTGCTGAATCCGAAAGTGCGGAACGCCCGTTTGGCGGCTGCAACAGCTTTATCCACATCGACCTTCGAGCCTAGCGATATCTGCGCGAAAGCGTCCTCGTTCGATGGATCGATAACGTCGAACGGATGCGGGACCTCCGGATCGACCCAGGCACCATCGATGTAGAATTGCATTTCGTGGGTCATGTCGGACCTCCGCTGGATTTTGTTCGTTATATATGACGATAGCGAGCGATAGCAGCCGCTGCAATGATGAAAGGGCTGCAGACCGTTGGCTCATCGGGTAGGGGGGCAACAAGAAACGGCGAAAGGGCAGCCACTGGCTGGAGTCCATTCCTGTTCTTTCGACCGGCGGTTTGTGCTATTGGGGACCATCATGACAAAGCAGAGCACGATAGCCGTCATCGCCAACCGCGAAGGGCAGGACTCCCAGGCGCTTCTTGCCAAGGCGGCCGAAGACTGGCGTGCGGCAGGCGTCAGGGTCGTCGGTATATTGGCTGAGAACAACGACACGGAAGGCATGTGCAGCGCCGACTTCGTGCGCGATGTCGCTTCGGGCGCGAGATATTCGATTCATCTCGACGCCCCGCCGCCCGGCAAGACCTGTCATCTTGACGCGAAAGGCATGAACGAGGCCTGCGCGGGGCTGCTTGGCCAGATCACATCTGCCGACGTCGTCGTGCTCAGCAAGTTCGGCAAGCTGGAAGCGATGGAGCAAGGTCTTTGGCCGGCCTTCACGGCCGCCGTCGCGGCCGGCAAGCCGTTGCTGACGACGGTGTCGGCCAAGCATATGGAAGCCTGGAGGGCGTTCGCGCCCGTGCCGATCTGGCTCGAGCCGGACGGGCGCTCGATCGAGCGGTGGTGGCAAGTGGTAAAACCAATCGCTCACCACCGCGAACAGGCTCTGGCGACTCCCGATGCCGCTGCGGCCAGCGCTTAGCCCGCTGCTGCGGCGAGGCTTTCCCTGGCTTCCGACTCGAACCTGTCGCCGGCCGAAAGGCCGTGCGATTTAGCAAATACTCCTGCCGACGACTTTTGGCCGGACTCGGTGCGAACCTTGCCGATCTCGATCGTTCCGCCCTGAACGGCGATGCTGACGGTCTGGTCGCCGATCGCGACGATCGTGCCCGGCTTGCCGGCCACGTCGCCGAAGCGGCGCACCGGATGCCTACGGCTGTCGAACAGCCGCACCTTCTGGCCGAGCACGGTCGTCCAGGCGCCCGGCGCGGGATCGCAGCCGCGGATCAGGTTGTGAATGAAGTCGAGATGGGCATTCCAGTTGATCCTGGCTTCCGCATCGCGGCACCAGCCCTCGTAGGAGGCTGCATCTTCGTCCTGAACGGTCTCGGTGTGGCGGCCGGCAACGACGAGGTCTGCGGCCTCGAGCATAGCCTCGACGCCGAGCGGGAACAGCCGATCGAAATAGACCGTGCCGAGCGTGTCCTCGGGGCCGATGGCGACGCGCTTTTGCAGGATCACCGACCCCTCGTCCAGCCCGTCGTTCGGCCGGAAGATGGTGAGGCCCGTCTCGACCTCGCCCTTGATGATCGGCCAGTTGATCGAGCTCGGCCCGCGATACTTCGGCAGCAGGGAAGGATGGTACTGGATGGTGCCGTGCTTCGGGATGTTGACAAAAGCTTGCGGCGCGAACTGCAGCACATAGGCCATGACGGCCAGATCGACGTCGAGCGCGCGCAGCGCGCCTTCTGCCGCCGGGCTCTTCAGGTTTGGAAGCTGGAACAGCCTTAGCCCATGTTCTTCGGCGGCAAGCCGAAGAGGGTCTGGCCTGGCGCCCGGCTTCTCCGGGGCGCAGAAGACGCCCGCGACCTCGTCGCCGCGCGCCAGAAACGCTTCCAGGACGCTCTTGCCGAAGGCCTGCTGGCCGATGATCGCGATGCGCATGCCGTTCTCCTTGAGTTCTGACAAACCTTTCCTGTCCCGCGCACCGTAGGCGGCGGGTCGGTCGGCGTCGGTGGATGGAAGCGCCGGACGGTCCAGGCGGCCGGCCGGCGTGGATATCAGCGTCCCGTGTTGATCCAGACCGCCTTGGGTTCGGTGAAATTGTCGATGGCTGCGTCGCCGTGCTCGCGGCCGAAGCCGGAGTCGCGCGCGCCGCCCCAGGGAAGCCGGATATCGGTCGGGCCGTAGGTGTTGACCCAGACCGTGCCGGCCTTCAGCTTCTTGGTGAAGCGGTGCGCGCGGCCGATGTCGCCCGTCCACACGCCGGCCGCCAGGCTGTAGACCGTGCCGTTGGCGATGCGGATGGCGTCCTCGTCGTCCTTGAACGGGATGACGGCAGCCACCGGCCCGAAGATTTCCTCCTGCGAGATGCGCATCTCGTGGCGCACTCCGGCGAAGACCGTGGGTTCGACGAAATAGCCGGCATCGCCGCGCCGCGCGCCGCCGGTGACGATGGAGGCGCCTTCGTTGCGGCCGATATCGATGTAGTTCAGCACGCGCTTCATCTGCACTTCCGACACGACCGGTCCCATGGCCGTCGAAGTCTCCAGCGGATCGCCGATGCGGATGGATTTCGCGCGCGCCGAGAGCCGTTCGACGACCTCGTCGTAGATGCTTTCATGCACGATGATGCGCGAACCGGCCGAGCAGACCTGGCCGGTGTTGAAGAAGATGCCCGAGCCCGCGGCCTTGACGGCGGCGTCGATGTCCGCATCCGGAAAGACGATGTTGGCCGACTTGCCGCCCAGTTCCAGCGTCACGCGCTTGAGGTTGCCGGCCGCGCCCTGCAGGATCTGCCGGCCGACGACCGGAGAGCCGGTGAAGGTGACCTTGTCGACGTCGGGGTGGTCGACCAGCGCCTGGCCGGCGATCTTGCCGAAGCCGGGCACGACGTTGAGCACGCCGGCCGGCAGGCCGGCCTCCAGCGCCAGTTCGCCGATCTTGAGGGCGGTGAGCGGCGTCACCTCGGCGGGCTTCAGCACCACCGTGCAGCCGCAGGCGAGCGCTGGGGCGATCTTCCACATGCCGATCATCAGCGGGAAGTTCCACGGGATGATGGCGCCGACCACGCCGAGCGGCTCGCGCACCGTGTAGGTCAGCGCGTCGGGACGGGCGGGAATGACCTGGCCGTTTATCTTGTCGGCCATGCCGGCATAGTAGGTCAGCGTGTCCAGCACCGCCGGCAGGTCCTGACGGCGGATCGCCGAGACCGGCTTGCCGGAATCGAGGCTTTCCAGCCGCACCAGCTCGTCCTCGTCGCGGCGGATCAGGTCGGCGAGCTTGAGCAGCAGCGCGCCGCGCTCGGAAGCCTTCATGTGGCTCCAGGCACCCTCGAAGGCGGCGCGGGATGAACGCACGGCCGCGTCGACATCTTCCACGCCTGCTTCCGCCACCTTGGCCAGAACCTCGCCGGTCGCCGGGTTCAGCGTCTCGAACGTGCGGCCCGAAAGAGCGGCGACGCGCTGTCCGTCGATCAGGAGCTTTTTTGTTTCATCGGCGATCCGGTTGAGCACGTCAGAGCTCCATATATGAAATCGACTTCATATCTCATGTAAACGATCACGACCTGCATGGTCGGACATGAGACGGTATTCACGCTAATCGGCCTATAGATTCTTGGGAATATGAATTTTTCTGCAGAAACAGCGGAACCGAGATATGAACGGGGCTGCTTATATGATGAGATCGAACATATGAATCAGAATTCATATCATGGTATCACGACAGGTGGATCGTTCCGGGAGGCGCCATGATCCAGATCGAGATCGAGCCGCTGTGGCGGTTCAAGCAGCGTGAGGACGGGCGCTCGCTGGAGATCATGCTGGATTTCCTTGCCGAGATCCGTGCGACCGGCAAGATCACCGCCGCTGCGGACGGGGCGAAAGTCTCCTACCGCCACGCCTGGAACCTGATCGAGAAATGGTCGGAATTCTTCGACATGCCGCTGGTGGTGCGTCGGCAGGGCAGCGGCACCAGGCTGACGCCTTTCGGCGACAAGCTTGTTTGGGCCGGTCAGCGGTTCGAGGCTCGGCTGCGGCCTTTCCTGCAGAACCTTTCGCAGGAACTGGAAACCGAGATCAACCAGATGTTGCCGCACGGGCCTCTGGTGCTGCGTGTCCATGCCAGCCACGGCTTCGCGGTGCCGAAGCTGCGCGAACTGCTCAGCCGCGAACCGGATATCGACGCCGATTTCCGCTATGTCACCAACCAGAACTCGTTGGTCTCGCTGGCGCATGACGGCTGCGATCTCGCCGGCATGCATCTGCCGCAGGGCGAGTTGCGCAAGCGCGCCATCGCCGCCAGCAAGGGCTGGCTGTCGTCGGCCAGCCATCGCGTCATAGGCTTTGTCACGCGCGAGGTTGGCCTCATCGTGGCGCGTGGAAACCCGCACGGCATCACGACGGTCGAGCGGCTGCTCGATCCGCAGATCCGCTTCGTCAACCGCGATCCGGATTCGGGAACGCGGCAACTGTTCGAGCATCTGCTGGCCCAGCATCAGATCGACGGCCCGCGCATCAATGGCTACGAGCAGGTCGAGCACACCCACGCCGCCGTGGCGGCCTACGTGGCGTCGGACATGGCCGATGTTGCCTTCGGGGTGGAAGCGGCGGCACGGCAGTTCGAGCTGGATTTCGTGCGGCTGCTTACCGAGGACTACTTCTTCGTCTGCCGCAAGGACATCCTGGAGATGGAGGCGGTGAAGCGCATCCTGAAGGTCATGCAGGGCAGGGAGTTCCACGCCGCGATCTCCCAGGTGCCGGGTTATCGCGTGAAGGATCCGGGCGTCATAAAGACCATCGGCGAGGTGTTCCGCAGATCGGAATAAGCTCGTCGCCGAGCGATTTTCGCTCAGTTGACAGCGCTCTCATACGAAACCGAAACTGGAAATCCATCCGCACGGAGAAAGATTGCATGTTTGCGGCGCGAACAATCGAAGCATCCGACAAGCCAGCCTTTTATGACGAGCTGTGCGGCCAGCTTTCAGGCCTGCTGCACGGCGAGAGCGACGCGATCGCCAATGCCGCCAACACGTCCGCGCTGATCTTCCAAAGTCTGCCCGGCCTGAACTGGGCCGGCTTCTACTTCCTTAAGGAACCTGGCGAATTGGTGCTCGGGCCGTTCCAGGGCAAGCCTGCCTGCGTGCGTATTGCAGTGGGACGCGGTGTTTGCGGGGCCGCCGTCGCGCGCAAGGAATCGCTTGTGGTCGAAGACGTCTATGCCTTTCCAGACCATATTTTCTGCGACGGGGATTCGCGCTCCGAACTCGTCGTGCCGCTCATCCGCGACGCCGCCGTTCTAGGCGTTCTCGACCTCGACAGTCCGACGACGGGCCGCTTCGACGACGACGACCGGGCCGGGGTCGAGCGGATCGCCGCGATTTATGTCGCTGCCAGTTCTTCCCCTATAAAGAATTATGCTCACAGCCCGTGCTAGCGCAGCAAGTGCTTTGATAGTGAGGTCCAGCTCCTGCATCGAGCAAGCGGATAGGCCACGAACCGCGCGGACAGGCCGCGCGGTTGAAAGATGCTTCAGTCATCAGGGAAGGATTTACGCCTACTGCGCGTCGCGCCATCCCTTGGTGACTTCATTCTTGTGGGCGGCGAAAGCTGCCATCACCTGGTTTGTCTCGGCCTCGGGCACTTTGAAGCGATTGAGCGTGCGCAGCAGAACCTTGGCAACTGCGTCGAATTCCCGAGGCGATATTTTCAGGTTCTTGTGCGCCTCTTCGAGCCCGAGGTTCGTCGCGCCGGGACGGGTTGGCGTGTAGTCGAAGGGTCCGCCCGAGATGTTGGCTACCCACAAGGTGCGCATGAACTTAAGCCCCGGCAGCCGGCCCAGTTGCTTGGTGTGCCACTCTCGCAATTGCGGGTTTTTCGAGCGAGCGCCCGCGACTCTGTCCTTGATGATCTCGTCGCTGAAATAATCGACCACCGCGGCAATGGCGAAGATCCCTCCCAGCCGGTCGTATAGCGGTTTTTCAGCCGGAGTGCCGGCAGCGGAACTGTTCGCTGCATGGACCGAGTCTGGGATCGACATTGAGGCCAGCGCGCCAGTCGCCAGCAACAAGGCCGCATGGGAAAGAACATCGCGCCGTGTGTTCTCAGGTGAGCTTGATAAGGTAATTGCCAGGTTCGTGTCGCTCGGCGTTGACATTGCCGTGTCCTTTCGCTCAGCCGCAGGCGCTCCCTGCAGCACGATAGCGCAGGTCAAAAGCGATCGTCGCGGATGCCAAGGTTTGATACGGAGAACCGTCACGGGTTCCCAAGCATGGGCTACGAACGAACGAAATGCGAGGGACCTAGAACAAGAACGATGCTGTCGCGGGATCGGGGCCTGTCCGCCCGGCGGCATCGTCCATCGATGCAATGGCACTCATGTCGGAGTCATCCAGCGAGAAATCGAGGACATCGAAATTGGCTTCGATGCGGTCCTTGTGCACGGACTTCGGTATGACGATCAGGTCTTCCTGAAGGTGCCAGCGGATGATGACCTGGGCCACGGTCTTTTTATGCTTCGTCGCCAGCTCCCCGAGCTTGGCGTCATCGAGCAGCCGGCCGCTACCAAGCGGGCTCCAGCTTTCGATCTGGATGTTATGCCGAGCATGGAACTCGCGCTTGTCCCGCTGCTGGAATCGCGGATGCAACTCGATCTGGTTCACCACAGGCGTAACCCCGGTCTCGCCAATAATGCGCTCAAGATGGTCCTGGTTGAAGTTCGACACGCCGATGGACTTGACCCGCCCCGCATCGCGCAGTTCGATCAATGTCTTCCAGGCTTCGACATAGTTGCCCCTGCTGGGAACCGGCCAGTGAATGAGGAACAGATCGAGCTGGTCCAACCCGAGGCTTCGCATCGTCTCGTCGAAAGCCTTCAAGGCCTTGTCTCTTTCATGCGCTCCATTGCGGAGCTTCGACGTTATGAAGAGATCGCCGCGCGCCATGTCGGTATCGCGGATGGCTTGGCCGACGCCTTCTTCATTCTTGTAGCCTTCTGCCGTATCGATCAAACGATAGCCGGCACTGATCCCATCGGTGACCACACGTGCGGTTATCGCCGGATCCACCTGCCAGACGCCGAGGCCAAGTTGTGGAATTGAGTTGCCGTCGTTCAGTCCGATCTGATTGACCATGTCAAAGCCTTCCGAATTCGTCGATTTGTTCCCGTCTAGATAGAGCGCGTATGTGATGCTTTCTAGAAAGGCACTTGGCGAGATCGGCCCGCGAGGTCGAGGATCGCCCTGTGTCGCAAAACAGTTTCAACCAGATGAGCGGTTGAATCGATAACGATCTTCGCCTGTGCTACCGTCTCAACCTGATCATGACCGGCGGAACAATGAGCGGGAAATCGTTTGCGGCAATCGTTGGTGCGGAGACCAGCGTCATTCAGAGCCTGCTGACACGGGCCGCCGGCGAATGGCGTGATTCCGGGCTGAAGGTATGCGGGCTCGTAGAGGTCCTGTCGAAGGATTCCAGCCGCACATGTGGCGCGAGCGTGCTTCGCAATATCGAGACCGGAGAGACATTCGACATGTTTCTCAAGGAGGCGCCGGCTCACACCTCCTGCCTGCTCGATGAGCTTGGGATCATCAATGCCTGCGCGAGCATTATGGACAGCGTTCCACAGAGCGACCTGGTCATATTGAGCAAATTCGGAAAAGCAGAAGCCGTCGGCAGCGGCTTATTTGACGCTTTCGAACGCGCGTCCTCGCTTGGCAAGCCGACATTGACCTCGGTGGCACCCAAGTTCCATTATTTCTGGCGCCGCTTTGCCCCTGAGGCGGCATTTGTCCAGCCGGACTGCAAGCAGATCGAGCAGTGGGGAAGGGGCCTTCAGCACAGGGCGCTTGGACAGGTGGCCTTGACCAAGGTCGCCTGACGGCCTTCGTTCCGCCTGGCGTGGGTGCCGTCATTTTAGGCACGACCAAGGTGCTGCAGCGGCGACCGGCTCACGAAGCTGTCATGACACCGCTTCATACTCATGCGAAGCTCGCGACACGATCGTGTTGATTGCCGCACACGAAATAGAACGCTATTTTCTGCGAGCTATAACGACGATCACATGCAGTGACCAGCCTGTATCCTCACCCGCCAGACGCCCGCTTCAAGACTTTTCTCGGCCGCTGGTCTGTCCGGCGCAGGATGCTGGATTATCGCACCGGGTCGATCCAACGTTTTACGGGGGAGGCTCGCATCGAGCAGACGCGCTTCATCGAGGAAGGCGAACTGGATGTCGACGCCGGCAGATTCGTTTCCCGTCGCACCTACCACCTAAATTCGGACGGCAGGCTGCTGTCGGTGCGTTTTGCACGAGGTGCGGACTTCATCACGCTCCGCGAACGGGCGAGCCAGGCCGTGCGTCACGATTGCGGCGCCGACATCTATCGAGGGCGGTTTTTCTTTCGCGATTCAGAGCATTGGGCGGAATTTTGGCGAGTTACAGGCCCGCGCAAGGACTATCGGAGCCTCGCCTATTTCAGCCGGGTCGATCTTCGATCATCGGCATCGAACGCCGTGCCACTCAATGCGGACAAAACTTATGGATAGCATCGAAAAGCCGATCAGCATCTACGCCGCTGGGAGCCTCCGCAACGCGCTGCCTGCGCTAGTCGAGGCCTTCAAGACCGTGGCTGGCGACGACATTGTTGTGCGCCATGGGCCAGCTGGCCTACTGCGTGCCCGCATCGAGGCAGGAGATCGGCCTGATGTCTTCCTATCGGCCAATGTTGCCCATCCGTTGCGGCTCGTGGAAATCGGGCTTGCGCCACCACCTGTCGTCTTTGCCCGCAACATCCTCGCTGCCATCGTGCGCAAGGATGCGGGCATCGGAACGGAAAATCTCATCGATCGCCTGCTGGCGCCGGACGTGACGATCGCCACCTCCACGCCCCTCAACGATCCGTCCGGGGATTACGCTTGGGAACTCTTCCGCAAGGTCGACGCGATCAGGCCGGGCGCGTTCGAGATCCTTGAAACCAAGGCCCAGAAGCTGGTCGGAGGCACAGAACATGCGAATCCGCCGGGGAACTACGACGTGATTGCCGAGGCGCTCAAGGCTGGCACGGCGACGTTGTTCCTGGGTTACAGGACGGGCCTTGGGCCTTTGGCGGCGAAACTCGCTGCCGTCGAGGTCGTCACCATCCCGCCTGAGGTGAACGTCATCCCGCAATATGGCATGGCCGTATTAAATGACTGCAGCCGCGCAGGCATGGCTTTTGCACTGTTCATCCTATCCGCTACTGGCCAGAAGCTTCTGGCCGATTTCGGCTTCCGGCCCGTGGCACTTCCCGACCAGAGCTGAGCCAGCGGTCCTTGCGGCCTTGGCAGAGCGGCATTGCTGCATACTCCGCTACGTTATATGCGTTGAAATACATCGCAGTTGCGGTCATCGTGAAATCCTCATTACGGGAGATGCCAATGTCAGTCCTTCGCCGATCGTTTCTTTGGCCTTTGCTGGCGCTGGCATTCTTCGCGTTGGGACTGTCTCCGGCCGCGGCACGCACCGTAACTGACCAGCTCAACCGAACGGTCACCGTGCCAGACGAGGTGAACCGTATCGTCGTGCTCCAGCACCAAACGCTGGACATCCTCGTCGAGCTGGGTGCGGCGGACAAAATCGTCGGTGTGGTCGACAAATGGCAGAGCCTCATCCCGGGCCTCGACAAATATGCGCCACGGCTTGCCGACCTGCCGAAACCGGGCGGCCTCTCTACGGTCAATGCTGAGGAGGTGCTTCGCCTGAAACCGGACGTTGTTTTCGTCACCAACTACGCGCCGGCGGCGATGATCGATCAGCTCTCCCAGGCCGGCTTGCCGGTTGTCGCCATCTCGCTGTCGAAAGGCGAGGGGGTTGAGGCGCCGAAGCTCAACCCGACCTTCGCCGACGACGACTATGCCTATTCGGAAGGATTGAAGATCGGTGTGAGGCTGATCGGCGATATCGTCGGCAAGCGCGAGCGGGCCGACCAGCTGATCGACTACGCCTTTCAGCAACGCAAGCTGGTGGAGGATCGCGACGCCAAGATTCCCGATGCCGAGCGTGTGCGTCTCTACATGGCCAACCCTGACATGAACACCTACGGCTCGGGCAAATATACCGGTGTCATCATGAAGCGCTCGGGCGGCGTCAATGTCGCGGCAGGGGTGCGCGGCGCTACCAAGGTGTCGATGGAAGATGTGCTGGCCTGGAACCCGCAAGTCATCTTCGTTCAGGATCGCTATGCGCCAGTGGTGGACGAAATCAAGAATGGACCCGCCTGGCAGCCTGTCGACGCGGTCAAGAACGGCAAGATCTACATCACGCCGGAATATGTGAAGCCGTGGGGTTATCCGCTGCCAGAGGCGCTGGCGCTCGGCGAGTTGTGGATGGCGAAGAAACTCTATCCGGATCGCTTCGCCGACATCGACATGCAGAAGACGGTCGACGCCTATTACACGCAGTTCTACGGCCAGCCCTATACGGGCCCGAACTAGGCGGCCGCGGTGGCTTCGGTCGGGACCGCGTCTTCGCGCACGTATTCAGGCTTTGCGATGGTGCTACTCATTGCGCTGCCGTGTCTGCTCTTTCTGTTGTCCTTCCTGCTCGGGCGCTATCCAGTCCCTCCGCTGACCGTGCTCAAGGTGATCGCAGGTCAGTTCCTGCCGATCACGCCGGATTGGTCGCCGACGGTCGAAGCCGTAGTCCTCAACGTGCGCCTGCCGCGCGTCCTGGCGGCCATGGTCGTCGGCGGGGGGCTGGCCATCGCCGGAGCGTCCTACCAGGGCGTGTTCCGAAATCCGCTGGTTTCCCCCTTCACGCTCGGCGTTTCAGCCGGTGCCGGTTGCGGCGCCGCCATTGCCATCCTGCTGTTCAACCAGCGTTATGCAATACAGCTCTGCGCTTTCGGCGGCGGGCTGACGGCCGTCGCGCTGTGCTTCGCCATGAGCCGTTTCTATCGCGTCAGCTCCACCATCGTCCTGGTGTTGGGCGGCGTCATCGTCGGCTCCTTGTTCACCGCGCTCTTGTCGCTGCTCAAATACGTCGCCGATCCGAACTCGAAGCTGCCGGTAATCGAGTTCTGGCTCCTGGGTTCGCTGTCTTCCGTCTCGATGGCCGACATGGTGCCGGTTATTCTCGTCAGCACCCCGGCTGCAGCGGTGTTGCTGTTGTTACGCTGGCGGCTGAACCTGCTTGCGATGGGCGACGAGCAGGCGCGCATCATGGGGGTAGAGGCCGGGCGATTGCGCTTCGTCTTCATCCTGTTCTCGACGCTGATCGCGGCGTCAGCCGTGTCTATCAGCGGCATCATCGGCTGGGTGGGATTGGTCATTCCGCACTTCGCCCGCATCGTCGTCGGACCGGATTTCCGCCGCCTGCTGCCGGCAACCCTGTCGCTCGGCGCCTGTTATTTGCTCATCATAGACGACATCGCCCGCACCGTGACGGCAGCGGAAGTGCCGCTTGGTGTGCTCACGGCTCTTGTCGGCGCGCCGATCTTTATCCTGCTTCTCGGCCGGGGCGGCCTGGGTTGGGCATGATCCTGAAGGCGGAAGACCTCGGATTTTCCTACCCCGGTCGCAACCGGGCCATTTTCAGCGGTATCGATCTCGACATTGCGGCTGGTGAGATCGTCTGCGTTCTGGGGCCGAATGGCGTCGGCAAGTCGACTCTGTTGCGTTGCCTGGCCGGCCTGTCGCGGCCGACATCGGGGGACGTGTCTCTGAAAGGCAGGCCGCTCGAGCAATTGTCGCGTGCGCAGGTCGCCAGGTGCCTGGCGCTGGTACCGCAGAGCTACGAAACGGTGTTCGCCTTTTCCGTGCGCACAGTGGTCGAGATGGGTCGCTCGCCTCATCTCGGTTGGCTGGAAACGCCCGGTCCGGAGACGATGGAACAAGCGATAGCCGCTTTGGATACGCTGGGCATCGCGCACTTGATCGATGCCGCCTATACCGAGATCAGCGGCGGCGAACGGCAGCTCGTGCAGATTGCGCGCGTGCTGGTGCAGGCGCCGAAGTTGATGATCCTCGATGAGCCGACAGCGCATCTCGATTTCGCCAATCAGGCTCGGTTTCTAACGTTGATGCGGAGGCTTGCCGCAGCTGGGCTTGCGGTAATCTTCACTACGCACGCGCCCGACCACGCCTATCAGCTGGCCGACCGGACCCTCGTGCTGTCGCGTGGCCGCCCGCCCGAGATCGGCATCACGGCGGACATCCTGTCGGAAGCCTTGCTTTCCGAAACCTATGACATCCCCGTCAAAAAGATCAGCTTCGGCCAGCACGTGGCCTTCAGGGCGGACACCGCTTGAATGTAAGCAACCAAGAAGGCGCCCTCACAGTGGCGAGCCACGATGATGGGAAAAGACGCTTCGATGAGACACCGTTGCGTCATCGGCGTACGGCAACATCAATAGAATGCAGGAGGTCGTTCACATGCTGCGCTCCCTTATGATCCTGGTGGTCATGCTGGCAACCCTGACGATTGCACGCGGCCAGGAGCCGTCGATCGAACTACTCGGAATAGGAACACAAGCGATCGAACTGTCGCCGGGGTCTTTGTCCGAATTGCCCGTGGTCGAAAGAGACGTCACTTTCCAGACGTCGAAGGGGACATCCGCCGGCCACTACAAAGGCGTGCTGCTCTGGGACGTCTTACAAGCAAACAGGGCTTTCGACGGACTCGAACACAATGGCGAGCTCAGGAAGACCATTCTCGTCACCGCGAAGGATGGATATGAGATCGCCTTTTCGATTGGAGAAATCCACCCCGACTTCGGCAACACGCCGCTGATGCTGGCAACCGAAGTCGATGGCAAGCCGGTGGGGGGCGGCTGGCGCATTGTCGTGCCCGGAGACAAACGAGGCGCCCGCGCCGTCCACGACATCACGAAAATAGAATTACGCTAGGTGTGTGCATCGGATGTCTGCGGTCATGACGTCGATAGAATGTATGCGGTACTTCGAGACCGAAATTCAAATAGTAGAAAGTAGCCGACCACGACAAGCTCCGTCCTGAGCACAGCCTTTGTGAGATGGTCTTGATCTAATCCTCCATGCTCACGCCGACTAAAAGGTCAGCTTTCGGAGGCCTAGTCCCAAAAGCCGCCAGTCTGCTCCCGGCCCCAATCGAGACACCCGTTCTCCGATTGGCGATCGTTCCTGATCCAGGTATGCCTTCCGAGTTGAGCGGTCAAAGTTTGCCTGCCCCCATATTCAACTCCCGGCGGTCAGACCACCTTGCCAACTCCCGGTCTGTGCAGGCGATTCATCTGCAAACGGTGTTTGGGGAAGTAATGGGGAGAACAGGTCTGGGAAGAGCAAACGGCGTTTGACGACGGCATTCATCATTGCGGGAATGGAAGCGATTTGACGCGACGGCAACCAACGGTCAGACGGGGTCGTCGCTGCCGCCGTCGTCGGCCTTCAGATGGCGCCTGGACTGGAACGTCCAGCCGTTGCGGTACTTGTCGACCAGGGCGTCCCAGGCGATGTCCGAAGCCTGCCTGTCGAAGCCCTGGGCGATCAGCCGATCCATGACCTGCGCCTGCAGACGGTCAAGCTCGTCCTCGCGCCCGTGCCGGATGTTTTCGGTGATCGCCCAATGCAGCAGGGTGCGCGCGATGTCGTCGCGGGAGGGTTTTCGCCTGGCGCTCGCTTCGGCGCGCAGCGTCCGCTGCCGCTCGCGTTGCCTGTCCAGCCTCTGCCGCCGCGATTGTGTCATGCCGTCCCCTCCCCTGTCTCCCGCTTTGCCTCGCGGCAAACGCCGTTTGATTGTGTAACGGCATAACCGTAAACGGAATCGGTTGTCCGGCGGCCTGAATCGCGGATGCCCGACCCTGAATCGGATCAGCGCAAATCATCACGACTTGTGATGCGTTGCGCAAAACCCAAATCCGGTTGCTGGCACGTCATCCACCCGCATCGAAGCGCACCGCGTTTGCCCGTGTAACGCCTGTTCGGAGTTCGGAATCGCAACGCACCGCCTCTGAATCGCCGTCATCGCGATCCGAATCGGATGAGCGCAAATCGTTTCAGCCTGAACCAGGGTGTTCGTAACGCGAAGCAAGTCATTCCGATGCAGGTTTCCGTGGAAGCCGGCAGCGCCTGCCCCGTTGCGACTTCCCGTATCGGAGTTCCGAGCTGCCGGAATGCACAGCACTCCTTGGTGAGCCCCTCCGGCCACATCCCCTGCCCGCTCACCTCAGCTTTTCCGCTCCGGTTCGGGTGTCATCCGGCTCCTCACCTCCGTCAGCACGGCAACGAGAGCCGTCCCTTCGAGCGTGTCGTGCCGCATCAGGGCGTCGGCGAGGAACCGGACGGCATCCTCGTTGCGGCGGATCAGCTCACGGGCTCGGGCATAGGCGGCTTCGAGCCGGGTATTGATCTGTTCGGCCAGCAGCGGATTGTAGACGAGCATCGTGTTCTGGTTGTCGGCATGGCGGTAGAGCAGCGGCCATGTCTCACCAAAGCCGAGTTCGGTCTCCATAGCGAGCGCCAGCGTGGTCGCCTTTCCGATGTCGCTGTCCGGCGAGCCGCCTGCACCCGCGCTGACGCAGCCCAAAAGTTCTTCCTCGGCCGCGCGCCCGGCAAGGCTGACGGCAAGCAGGCCATCGAAGACGGCTTCCGTCTCGGTTTCCGTGGTTGCCGTTTTCCCTTGCGTGTAACCGCCAGCCGGACCGTCGATGCCGATCGAGGTGATGCGCCCCAGATCGAGGACCAGCCTGGCGACCGCATGTCCGGCCTCGTGGACAGCCATGCACCAGCGCAACACCCGCGACCGCTCAGGCCGGGCGGCAGCCAACAGGTCGAAGACGTCGGAGAAGACCAGTTGCCTGCGTGCCCGCCGTGCTTTCTGGCGCGCTTCGCGGACCAGACGCTCGATATCGGCGCCGCTCATGCCGCGCGCTCTCAACGCCAGGGCGCGCAGGACGGCATCGCCAGGCGCTCCAGCCTGACGGCCTGGCTCGGTCACTGCCGTGAGTTCCTCCTTTTCCTCCGCCGTCATCCGCCCGGTCATGAATCGCCGAGCGGGCTATCGGCCGGGCGGCCGAGGCGGTACCAGCGCGACAGGGTGCGGGCCCAGCTGTGGTCCTCGGCGATCAGGCAAAGGTCGGAGGTGGCGACCGGCCGGGCCTCGCCCGGCAGCAGCGGATGCCCGAACGACAGTCCGGCGAGACACGGGGCAGGCCTGTTGGCCAACATCCAGCGCTCCAGGATCGGCGGATCGGTAGCGAGGCGCTCGGGCGGCACGCCCGCGCGGATCTCCCTCATGTCGTCCGCAAGCGCAATGAGACGGGCCAGCTGGTAGTCGAAGCCGGCGCCCTGCCCGGCCTTGCGGGGATTGAACATCACCATTGTGGATACCTCCTTATTGTGCGGGCGGGTTTTGGCGGGATACGATCGCGGACGGGTCGCCAGCGGCGACAGTCGCAGCGTCGGTCGCGGTACTGTCGTCGGTGGCTCCGACGTCCGCCCGGCCTCTCTCCCGCTTCGGAGCACTGGCGATGACGGCGTCGAGGTCGTCCTTCAGGTGATGGCGCAGGATGCCGACCAACGCCTCGGTGTCGGGCTTGGGGATGACGATGTGCCTTTCCAGCCTGCCGGAACGCAGCAGCGCCTTGTCGATCCGGTCCGGATTGTTGGTGGCGCCGATGACGACGACGCCGTCGGATCGAGTGGCTCCGTCGAGAAGTTCGAGCAGCCTGTTGACGATCTGGTCCCAGTAAGTGGTCCACTCGCCTGAGCTGCCGCGCGTGTTGATGCCGTCGATCTCGTCGACGAACAGGATAGCGGGCTTCGCCGCCTCGGCCTCGGCAAAGGTGGCGTTCATGCGGATGAGCACGTCGCCGAGATAGCCCGGCTCCATCCAGGTCGCGACCGACGTCGCGATCAGCGGAACCTGGAGACTGTTGCACAGCGCCCTGGCAAACGTCGTCTTGCCCGTTCCGGGCGGACCGGACAGAAGCAGTTTCGCGCTGATGTCCTCCCAACCGAGCTTTTCCGCACGCCACAGCGCCAGGTCTTCCTTTAACTCCAGGGCCCAGTCTCTTGCCTCGCCATATCCCGACAGCGTCTCGACGCGAGGGATGAAGCGGTCGGTGTCGGTGCCGGTCGGCACCGTCGGCTCGATCCGCTCGCTGCCCGATCCGGGAGCGCCGCGGCCGGGTTTCGACTTCGTCGCGGTCGTGCCGCCAGATTCCTTTCGGCCGGACTCCTTGCTGCTCGACACGCCGCTGTCGTTCTCTTCCTCGGCAGCCGATGCCAGCCGCATGCGGGCAAGGCCGTCCAGAATGACAAGCGCCCGCTTAGCCGACGTTCCCGGCCGGATCGCCAGCGCCAGGTCGGCCAGCGTCAGCACCGAGGCATGGTCGTGCGGCAAGCTGCCGTCTGGCGCTTCACCCAGCACCGCGCGCATGGTCTCGCGGACGAGACCCATGTCGAGCGGACCGCTGACGAGGTTGATGCGGGCGGCCTGCCGCAGCGGGCCGGGAAGCCTGCTCTCGTCCTCCGAGACGCCGAGGATCGGATAGTGGCTTCGCGCCACGAATGCGACTTTCCTCGCCATCCTCTCCCGGCCTTCCGGGTCGACATTCGTTGCGGTGAAGACGACCACGCGCCGGTGCGCATCAGGAACATGGGAGAAGCGGAACCCATAGTCCCGCGAGAACGTATTGCCATTGCATGTCGCAACCTTGCCAGGAAGGATGAGACCCCGTTCGAGCAGGTCGAGGAACACCTCCTCGAATCCCGCCACCCGTCCGGTGATGGTCATGATGGGAGCGGGAAGCCGGATCACCTCCAGGATCTCGGCGAGCGGCACTACGCTCATGGTGATCGAGCGGGCGACGAGCAGCATCGTGGCGACGTCCGCCGCCCGGAGCGGTTCCGCCGAGCGGCGAACGGCGCACAGCAGGCTGACGGCATCGAGCTTGCCGTCGCCGTGATCGGCCGACGGTTCCGGTGCATCGGACGCGGCGGCGCTATCCTCGCCCTCAGGCGCGCTATCATCACGCGAGATCGATCCGGCACGCCCGAGCCGATCGAGCATGCGCACGATCTCGGTTTCCGACCTGCCCGCCGCAAGCGGCCCCGGTGCGAAGACGCTCACCGATCGCCCTGCCACGGGAACGCGGCGCTGCGTCAGCAGTTCGGCGCCGGTGGCGCGTTCGATCGCGTCGGCTTCAGCCCGGTGACGCAGACGCCGCAGCAGATGTCCGGCAAGGCGCTGGTCGGTCATCGCACCCTCCCCGCCGCACCACCCTTCTCACGCGCGATGCCGGGCAGGCCACTGCCCTCGAGCCACTTCGCGACCATGTCGCAGGCTGGATCGCCTTCCTCGACACGTTGCGCCAGAAGCGCGATCACCGCCGGCGGGATCGGCAGGCGGCGCGTCATCGCGATGCGGGCATAGTGCATGACCAGCCCGACGGCGACGGCCGGGTCATCCATCGGCCTGGTCCGGCAGCCGCAGGAGACGATCCGTCCCTCCATGGCAAGGCCAGCGCATTCGGCGCTGTGACCAAGCAGGCCGAGCAGGCTGCGCGCCGGCCCCTGCCCGTCCCGGGCGAGTGGCTTTTGCCAGGCCAGGCGCTCAAGCGGTTTCTTCTGCAGGGTATTGTCATTGGTTTCAGCATTGTTCATGGCGATAAAACTCCTTGCCGCCGCGTCGGGCGGCGTTCGTGATCGGGAATGCGAAGGGGGGCGGGTGACGGCTATGAGCGCAGCCGCCTGCGGGTCCGCCGTCAGGGTCCGGCGCGGGAACGGGCAAACCCGACCCTGACTCGCGCGTTCAGCTGCGCCGGCCTTGCGGCCCCTGCGCTGTCGAGGCCGATCACCACGGGATCGACCGCACCGCCCTCCCCGCTTTCGGAATCGTCCGGATGGACTTCGCCGTTTTCAGCCCCGGCATCCTTCGTCAGGCGCGTCTCGTCTGTCCGTGCGAGGGCCTCGCGGCACTGACGTTCGAGTTCCGTACGCACGCGCACGGCAAACATCGTCCTGAGACACCCCAGCGCCTCGCCGGCTCCCGTCACCTCCAGCAACTCGCCGATGCCGGCAAGGCCGAACGTGCCGCGGTCGGGATCGCTGGCCTCGTCCGCCCCGTCGACGATGGCGATGCCGACGTCCGAGACGGGCGGCGCCTTGCATTCGACATAGAGCCAGTCCGCGCCGATCAGCGCCGCCGCCATCATCCGGTTGCGCAGCGCGTTGAGCCGTCTCTCCTGGTAGGAGGCGAGCGACCGCTTGACGTCCATGATGAGCGCCGAATGACGCTTCCGGTTCACCACGACCAGATCCGGCGTGTAGGTCGCGCGGTAATGGACATCCGAGCGCAGCCTGATCCCTTCCAACGATGACCAGTCGTTGCGCTCGAGAAAGGCAAGTGCTGCCGGCACGATCGGCATCGGCCTGTCCTGCGGCATCACCATGAGATCCGGATTGCAGGCAGCGATGCGGATGATGCCGGCCTCCAGCAGCTTGCCTTCGTGATAGGAGACCGAACGCGCCATGGCGATGAACGGCGCGAACGCGCCGAACACGGCGTCGGGCTTCGGATCGCCTGCGAGGATCGCGCCGATCGCCTTGTCGACCATGCGGGCAAAATCCTCTTCCAGATCGGCGATGACGGCCCGGTGAGGATAGGCCGCGGCCAACGGCGCCGGCGGGACGGAATGAATGGACATGGAGTTCTCCCTGGGTAACGACACGATCGGCCGCCGGGCACGGCATCCGGGAATGAACGGGAAGTTCCGCCATCGCCACACGCGTCGACGCGCGTTCGGTTGGCGCGCGGCCTCAGGCCGCAGCGCTGCCGCTCGTCTCGATGATGATGATGATGCCGGTCAGCCTGCCGCTGCGGTCGCGGAGGCCGTCAGGCCCGCCTGCACGGCAGCCGGCATTCCGCCCGGCGTGTCGCCGCCGGCATGCGTCATCATTCCAGGAACAAAAGAATCTTCCCCGAGGGGAACGAGTGCGATAGTGCTCGCCATAGCCCAAGACCTCCTTCAACAGGTTGCGGGTCAGGCCTTCGTCCGGTGTTACCAGCACCGGCGGAGGCCGTCATTCCCGGCCGGGATGGCGACGGGAACGGAGACTGCATACAGGGATCCGGACCGGATCTGAGCCCGCAAAATGCCGGGTCGGCAAAATCAGCGATCGCAAGGTTAACGGCGGGCTCGCGCCGTCGGTCGGATCTGTCCCGCCGGCGATGGAGAAGCATCCGCGATGCGCCTCCACCGCCGCTGTCGGATCTTATCCGAAGGCCGGAGCCGCGGCGAGAAGCTCGGCCTCGAGGCAGTCCAGCGCGCATTCGGCAAGCTCGACTTCCGTCTCGAACCGGGCCAGCGCCTGCCACAAAGCCCGCGGGCTCGCCGCATGGTCCGGCTTCTTCAGGGCATCCCAGGCGTCGAAGAGCCGCCGCGCGAAGTCCATCTCAGGACCGCGCCCCAGTTCGAACTCGTCGTCGAGTTCGAGCACCCTGTCGATCGCCGATCGAAACCGGGAACTCAATCCCTCGAACCGTGCGACATCTTCCAACAGACAAACCGTATTCACTGCGAACCTCCTCCCAGCTATCGAAGGTCCGCCAATCGAACCTTCTGCCACAAGGGTGGAGGCAGGCTTTGCAAGCGACAAAACCACCGAGTATTCTTCCTGCTTGTAGTCCCGGTCGTGCCGCCTAGGAACTGGATCGCGACGAGCCCGTGCTAGCCCCTACCCTGGAGCTTGCCGCTTTTTCGCGAGGCGGCTAGCTTGTTTGTGCTCGCCCTGGCCTTCTCACCGCGGGGTTTCTCGTCCACGGTGGGCCAACCCACATGGCCGAAGAATTCGTCCATCATCTGGGTCACCAGAGGATAGCCATACTTGACCGAACCGTCGGCGAATACAGTACCAACCCCCCGGGCTCCCACGTTTTCTCGCATGTAAGCGCGAGCCCAGGCCGGGAGTGCGATGCCATCTTCGGCAACAATCTCCCCACCTTTCGTGAGAAGGTGGTAGCCCACGATGATTTTGGACCGCGGCCTCATCGGATCGGCAATCGCCATGGCATCGAGAATGAGTTCACGGCGCACTCGTGCAATCTCCGCGTAGTTCGTTATGAGTTCATCGTCTTCGTCATAGACTGCCGGCACCATTTCCTGGGCCGCCGCCGTGGACTCGTCACTGATCGCATACTGCAGAGCGCCCTCTGTCGGAGTCGGACCCTTGGAACGTTTGCCTTCGACTGCTTCGACAATAGATCCGATCCAGTGGCGGACAAGCGGCTCAGGGCAACGGATCGCCCGCGTCTCGCTGATGTGGCATACAACGCCGTCGGCCGAGCGCCAGACCTCGCCATCCAGATACCCGAACCTCCAGACCTCCTTGCCGTAGTCTATCTCGAATCCGCCGCCATGCTCGGCAAGCGCCAGCGGAAGAACGTACTTGCTTATATCGAGAGGAACGGTTGATAGGACCATTTTGGAAATCCTGATTTTGGTTCAGATTTACCCGATCCGACCGGGCCGGACCTCCTGGCCGAAGGCGGCTCGATCAGACCGCTATGGGCGTCGTCGAATTCACGTCGAAGGCTCGCCGTGCTTCGGGCGACAGGTGACAGGGAATGCGTTGCCGGGCAAATCGTGCAGAACTTGGCCCTGGCCACGCCTTATCGCTTGCACCATCAGGCGGCCGGCTCGGAATGCTCCCTGGTCCTTTGGGGCCTTGCTTCCGGCGTCGAGGTTTTCTTCTGGCGCCCCACAACTGATGCGGTTTTCCGGTTCCGCAGGGTGGCCTTGCGCACCGTTGCGTTCGCCTCCCGCAGGATCCGCTCCCCGATCCACCGCATCACAGGAACAGCCATCGCGTTGCCACAGGAACGCTTTCGCGACTCGGCAGTAGGCCAGTTTCCCATCGAAACATCGGTCCAGCCGTCCGGAAAACCCATCAGACGTTCGCACTCCAGCGGTGTGATTTTACGCACGACATATCCATACTCCCGGTCCGTCGGATGAACGACGACCGGCGGATTGTGACCTGCCGATGCGATAATCGGCGGGGAGATATCCGTGGTGAAACTCGCCTTGGAATCCATCGAGAGGACATAAGCCGGGTTCCGATACGCGACCGTAGGAACCATGTTGCTGCCGCTCGGCGAAGCCTTGAGGGTTGGCGAAGCGGTGAACGATGCGGCAATGCCTTTCGCCTTTGGCCCCTGACCTGCCATGAAGATCACGAGTTCTTCAGCGCCTCCTCCAGCAGCTTCGGTAGCGGATTTCCTCTTAGTCCGGCGTTTCGAAGAACCGTCGCCTTCTGTTCGGTGCTCAAATAGTACGGCTTCAGGGCTGAAGGATCGCGCGGCTTTTCCAAGACTTGCCACAAGGAAGACCCTTTCACGTCGTTGGGGGACGCCGAAATATTGAGCGTCGAGGACTCGCCAAGCAATCTTGGCGTTGGGCCCAGACACCATACCTGCGTTCGTCCACCTTTTCCCTGGCGCAGGAATTTCACCGCCTTGCTTTTCGGCAAGCGCTCCCAGCAAGCAGCCAAACCCGTTGCCTTTCGCGGCATTCAAAACCCCTTTCACATTTTCCCATACGACGTATTTGAGCCCGTTCAGCTTCTGCATCCTGTAGGCGAGCTCGACGAACTGAAGCGTCAGGTTGCCCCGGTAGTCGTCCAGACCCAGTCTCCTGCCTGCGATACTGAAAGCCTGGCACGGCGATCCTCCTTCGAGGATGTCCACGGGTCCAAGAGCAAGGAGATCGTCGTCCGTGATCTGAGACAAGTCGCCGAAATTCGGTACCCGTCCTCGGGGCCATGCCTTGATCCGCTTGTTCTTCCGCACGGTCTCATCTCGTCTCATCATTTCATCCGCGGCAGGCTGGCGCTGAGCCCATCCCTCCAGGACCATTTCGACAAACGTATCCGGAAAGTCGAATTCCGGATCGTTCCAATCGCGACCCGAAAACGCCACCCGCCAGTCCATAAGAAGTTCCGGCGTGGCGTACTCGGCGAAGACCTCCCTGCAAACGGCGTCCATGACCGACCCGTAGTCCGGCAGGTATCGCGGCTTCGTCGCTCCGCATCGCCTGGAAAGGACAAGGCTCTGAAACGCCTCCGGCTCGCAGTAACCGACAAACTCGAAGCCCAGGCTTTTCCACGCCGCTGTCGCAGCGGAAATGCCGCTAAAGATAGAAAACACGCGCATTTGATCCCCCGTCAGGAGTTCATACCGAGTCCTTTCCTGTCGAATTCTTAAAGGTCCGGCGATTTCTCGGTTGTATCTTTGTCCGGCACCAACGCCGATGGGACCAAATTGGACGGATCGAAAAACTGCGTTCTGACGGGTGGACCAGACGTTTCTGACGGCGGACAGGTCCGCCGCCAGGTAGGAAAACGTGACGCTAAAAGTCACCGGCGATCAGGTTCAGGCCCACAGGTCTATCGATAACGTCTTCTTCGGCCAGATAGCGTCACGGAAAGACGATCCGCAGCATGTCCCGCACTGTATCGAGAGGGGCGGTGATTTCCGCCGACCAGCGTGCCAACTCGTTGGTAACCAAATCGTCCAAGTGCAGGCCGAAATACCAGTTCACAAATGCAAGACCGCCGATTGCAACCGCCGTGGGGTAAAGCCATCCCACAAAAGTATTCAGGTCATAGACGGATACCTTGCTCTTCTGTTTTTGAGCCGTACCATCCAGTCCGGTCATGTGGCGGCAGCCGTTGCTGCAGGAACCAACAGTGAATACTGGCGTAATCCGGATAACGGATGATTAACCTGCGGAAAGGCCACCACCGTTAAAAGGGTCAAGGATCGGTTCTGCGGGCGAAATGTTCGTAGGTGATCTTCCAAGGATCGCTGTGGGATAGGATGCCTTTTCACTCCGAGCGAGCCGATCAGCGTGGCCAGAATCATGGCCGACGCAAGATCGATCGCCGCGATCGTGTCAATTCGAGAGTCGCGGGTCATGCGACACCGTCTGGGTCATGGTTATTCATCGCATCGATTAGCGCTCGGTAATGGTCATCGAGGGATGCTGGCGTGCAGTCAACGTTCCGCAGCATCAGTGCCGCACGCCGCAGCAAGACTTGCAGTTCATGGCGCGGCACATTCGCGACCCTGTCAGCGGCGGTTTCAAGTTGACCGACGAGGCGATCGCGGCCGGTGGTCATGGTGCCAAGCCCATCATTGCGAGTATGATGATGACAAGCAGCAGAACGACGGTCGCTGCCCAGCGCCACGCCGAGCTTTCAAACCACCATCTGCGCCAGTCCATCCCCAAGCCCTCCCAGAGCAGGGGCAACGATTTCATTTTTCGGCGATGCTCGCAAGCGCTGACGCCATCGAGGCTGTGGCAATGCCGACTTGAACGTTGTCGGACACAACCGGACACGGTCGGAAAAATTAAGTTATTGATTTTATTGGTATAATAATCATTACGGCGCTAGAATGCTCCGCAAATCACGAGGCATCAGATGCACCGTTCCGCTCCGAAAACACAGTTCATCCAGGGCCGCGTCAGTGAGCCGGAAAGGGCCAGGCTGTTCCAGCAGGCGCGTTGCCAGGGCGTGACACTGACCGCCCTGCTACTCGGTGCTGTCCATCAGTGGCCGCCTGATGTCGTACATCGTCGCCCCGCAAATCACCATTGTGCAGTTCTGGCGACTCCACAAGCGCGAGTGCCGGGCATTGGCTCAATCGTGGCCGATCCCGTCCGGCTTCGGCTTGCCGTGCTCAGGGCGTAGGGGAGCGTCGTCCCCTCGCCCTTGCTTTCGCAGTGACGCCGCAGGTTGTTCCACAGCGCAGCCAAGACTGGGTGATTTCGAGCAGCGATGCTCATGAGAGCACGGCCTCAGACTCAGACCCAGGCGTGAAACATGATTATTATATTCATGTTATTCTTCCCTCAGACCTCGCCGTGCTATACATTCCCATCGCATCCCTTCGGCCTAGGACAGAAGCGAGCAACGTAAGGCAACGGAGAAGGCAAAATGGAACTCAGTGCACCGACTAGGGTTGCATTCGTCATCGCGGTCGCATTGGCAATCATCTCATTGCTGCCAGTGATCGGCGTCCCTCTGGGAGCCGTCGGCGCCTACAGCTACTGGTTGCTGCTGGTGGCTTTTGTGATGTTAGCTGTGGGCAATCTGTTCAAGGGCGTATGAGCCAGGAATTTGTAATCCGTGCATCCGAACCGATGCCGGGAAAGTACAAAGATATTGAGGATGACACGTGTTGATCCGTATGTACCGGTCTGATCGATGACCATGACCGGGATCGCGAAGCTTTATGGCGTGGGCAACCGGCATGTCACACGGGCTTGCGATGGGTACGAGATCGCGCGGCTAGGTACTGGCCATTGGCAACGGCTGAACCATGTCAAGGTGGTACAGGCCGCTTTCTTCAACAACAAGAACTTTCCTCCACAGACGATCGTCATCGTCAAGCCGGCGGTGGGAAAGCTCGTCCGAGTTCAACAGGTGACAACAATGCGGCCAGGAGACCTGCGGCATGATTCATTCTCGAACATCACAGGGATCGTTGCCTGAAAATGACACCCAAGGCGAGACACCGCGTAGTCATCGCGCGGGCATCGCGAATGTGGAGGTTTTGCTTTCCGATGTCCGCAGAGCGAAAAACGCAGCCGATGAAAGCCTACGGCGGGCGCAGGACGCGCCTGAACCGCACGGCACGATCAACACGATCTTCGTCGCGTTATGGGAAGAACACCTGCGGGACCGGGAGGCACTGTTTGCCGCAATGCGCGAACTCGATGAAGCGCGCGAGGCTCTGCGCGCCACTGCCGTAAAGACGAAAACGGACCAGCCTGCTCCGGCAAGGTGGCCGGCAGACTAAGAGAGGGCGCCCGCAGCAAAGTCGCCACGCACGCTTCCACGAGACAGGCAAGGAAAACGGAGAGTTAAACGCGTGTCACAAACGGAGATGGAACGCCGAAGAGACGCCGAAGCGCAAATTCGTGCGACGATGATGAATGAATTGTGCGGCATCATGCATAAGCTCGGCCTGCCGCCGATGATGGTTTTGCATCTGGCTGCCCGGTCAATCGGTACTATCTACCGTGAGATGGCGGACGTCCATTCCGGCATTGACCCATGCTCGTGCGGTTGGCGGCCGCATCCGCTGACAGACGTCGAGGTGCTGGGCATGGCGCTGATGACGGCATGCGAACAGCGGCGGACGAACGACCTGCTGCAGATGCGTGTCATTGGCACCGCATGATGCTTGTTCCTCACGCAATCTGTCGGGTACCCATTTCGCGGCAGAGCATCGAGCGTGAGAGGCCGACCAGAGGACGCGGGAAGTGAACTTCAACCCGCGTATGGAGAGCCGCATCAGCGGCTTCACCGTCGTCGGTGATCTGCGGTGGCGGGTCTGGAACGGCGTGGTCGCCGATCTGTGGGAGGTCACCTGCGACAAACAGGCTGAAGGATTCTACGTATCTCCCGATCCGCGGCTATTCATCCTTCTGGACATGGAAGGTGTAAACGGTCGCTTCGAAGTCAGTCGCCCTGGCGAGAGGGCTTCGCATCTCAACCCGGTCTCAATGAGTTTCGTGCCGGCTGGAATGCCTTTAATGGCCAAGGCGTCCGATCTTTGTCGAATCCGTCATCTCGATCTGCATTTTTCCGAAAATGCCGTCAGGCATCGTTTCGGACGGGCGCTCGATCACTCGGCGCTGGCCAGGCAGCGCCTGAGGTTCAGCGACGACAGGATCGCATCGCTTGCCGGGTTGATCGCCGGCGAATGCGCCAGCGTCGATCCTCACCATCTAAGGTACGGCGAGGGGCTGGTCGACGCCTTGCTGACGCTGCTTTTCGACGTGCGGCCGGAACGCGCGAAGCGGCGTGCCGAACTCTCGCGCCGTCAACTGACGCGGGTCACCGCCTTTCTCGAAGCGCATTGCTTCGAGACGATACGCCTAGCCGACCTTGCCGCCATGGTCGATTTGTCGGAGACGCATTTCAGCCACGCCTTCAAAGCCTCGACCGGAATGCCTCCACACCGATGGCAAATACATTCGCGAATCCGCAAGGTTCAGGACATGCTTGTGGCGAACGATATGACCCTGACCGAAGTCGCAAACGTCGCCGGCTTTGCCGACCAGGCGCATTTCACCCGCGTCTTCAAGGGTCTGACCGGAGTCACGCCCGCCGAATGGCGCCGCAAAAACCTGCCGTGACATTTCTGCAATACCCGGCGGCTTTGGCGTGGAAACGGCCAAGAACAGACAAAGAGAGTCAAAAACGTCCAATCGCCCGCACAAAACTTGATGTAACGGATCAAGTTAACAGGTCGAATTGCCGGCCTGGAGTGTCGCAGGGATTTACGAACAATGAGATTGACTAACTACCGGATATTGCTGGCGGCGAGCGTGGCGGGCGCCGCTCTGTTTCAGGTCTTGCCGGTCGCGGCCCAAAGCCAGGCCGAAACCGAGTTGAACCCGGTGGTCGTCAATTCCGGCGCGGGCAAAAGCGCCGAAGACGGCAGCGGCACGGGCAAGGTCAAAGGCGTCGTCGCCAAGAAGACGACGACCGGCTCCAAGACGGCGACCGACATGACCGAAATACCGCAGTCCGTGTCCGTGGTCGGGCGCGAGGAGATCGATCAACAAGGCGCGCAAAAGGTGGACGAGGCGCTGCGTTACACCGCCGGCGTCTTCACGCAGCCCTACGGTTCCGATACCGACACCAACTGGATGTTCATCCGCGGCTTCCAGGCGACCGCCGACGGCGTCTACATGGATGGTCTGCAACTCTTCAGCTATGCGTTCGGCGGCTTCTACGTCGACTCCTTCGGGCTCGAGCGGGTCGAGGTCCTCAAGGGTCCCGCTTCGGTGCTGTACGGCGGCAGCAATCCCGGCGGCGTGCTGAACTATGTGAGCAAGCGGCCGACATTCGAGCGGCAACGCTACGCCGAAACCGGCGTCAACGATGCCGGCACCGCCTATCTCGGCTTCGACGTGGGCGATACCGCCAGCAACAACACCGTGGCTTACCGCATGACAGGCAAGATCGCTGGCGGCGACGGCTACACCGACCAGCAGGACGGCTGGCGTGGCATCGTCTCGCCGAGCATAACCTGGAAACCGGACGAGCAGACGTCGCTGACCGTCTACGCAAATCTCACCTACATCGACGAGAACCACAACGGCGACAACTTCCTGCCCTATGAAGGCACCGTCGTCGATCGTGTCGTGGGCGGCGTGAACTACGGTCGCATCAAGCCGGGCATCAATCTGTCCGAACCGGCCATCGACTACTACAAGCGCCAGCAGGGCTCCATCGGCTACGAGTTCGAGCACACTTTCGACAACGACTGGACCGTGCGTTCCAACGCGCGCTTCATCGGCACCGAGAACAAGGAACTCTCGGTCTACCCCAACGGCTGGGCGCCCAGTCTCGCCGCCGACCAGCTGTCGCGCATCAACTGGGAAGCCGACACCACCGCCAAGTCTTTCGCCATAGACAACCAGATCGAGGGCAAGGTCGAAACCGGCCCGATGGAGCATACGCTGCTCGCCGGCGTCGAGTACAAATACTACAACATCGACAACAAGCAGAGGTACAACCTGTTCAATCCGGACGGGAACCCGATAGATCCGTTAGATCCGATCTATGGAGCCCCGCTTCTGCCGCGCGAACTGCAGACCAACGAGAACCTCACCCTGAAGTCGCTCGGGGTCTATGCCCAGGACCAGATCCGCTTCGGCGACGGCTGGCTGACCACGCTCAACGGTCGCTACGACCGCGCCTGGCTGGACCTGGACAACGGGCCGACCTACTGGAGCGAGAACTTCGGCTTCCCAATCGTCGATCACGAGGCAGAATATGGCGAGTTCTCCGGCCGCGCCGGCCTGGCTTACGAGTTCGACAACGGCCTCACGCCCTATGCCAGCATCGCCACCTTCTTCAACCCGATCGTCGGCACGGATGGGCTTACGGGAGAGCTGTTCAAGCCCGAGACCGGCACGCAGTACGAGGTGGGGCTGAAATACCGGCCGACCTTCATCGACGGTCTGTTCACCTTGTCGCTGTTCGACCTCACGCGCCAAAACGTGCCGACCTACATGAGCCAGTTCTCGCAGATCCAGACCGGCGAGGTCCGCTCGCGCGGCTTCGAGGCGGAAGCCAAAATCAACGTCACCGAAGACTTCAGGGTGACGGGCGCCGTCACGGCCTACGATGTCGATGTGACCAAGGCCGACGCTTACAGCGCCGCCACCATCGGCAAGACCCCCACCGGCGTCCCCGAGGTTCAGGCATCGCTCTCGGCAGACTACACCTTCCGGGGCGACGCCTGGTACGACGGCGTCACGGTCGGCGGCGGCGTGCGTTATGTCGGCAAGAGCTGGGCCGACTCGATAAACACGCTGGCGGTTCCGGCCGCGACGCTGGCCGATCTCAAGCTGGGCTACGAAAAGGACAACTGGGGCGTGGACTTGAACGTCACCAACCTGTTCGACAAGACATACGTGGCGTCCTGCCAGTCGCCCACGGCCTGCTACTACGGCGAAGGACGTTCGTTCAAGCTGAAGCTGCACACGACCTGGTAGGCCGCACTCTCTGGACTCCTTTCGGGAACAGGTAACACTGTTCCCGAAACCTTTTTGAAGGCCGCCCGATTTGAAGACCGCGATGCCCGACGACAGCCGCACTCTTTTCGACCTGGATGCCGTCTCGTTCCGGATCGGCGCGCGGATCATCGTCAAGCCGCTGACACTGAACCTGCCCCAGGGACGCATCTACGGGCTGGTCGGGCAAAACGGCTCAGGCAAAAGCAGCCTGATCAAGATGCTGGCGCGCCAGCAGCCGGCGTCGGGCGGTTCCGTCGCCGTGCTCGGCAGGCCGCTCAGGGACTACTCCGACCGCGAATACGCGCGCCTCGTCGCCTATATGCCGCAGTTCACCCCGCCGGCGGACAGCCTCACCGTTCGCGAGCTGGTTTCGCTGGGCCGGTTTCCGTGGCACGGCGCGCTCGGCCGCTTCAGCGGCGAGGACACCGCGAAGGTCGAACAGGCGCTCGACCAGACGGACCTGCAATCCTTCACTTCCCGGACGGTCGACAGCCTGTCCGGCGGCGAGCGCCAGCGTGTCTGGCTGGCCATGATGCTTGCGCAGGACACGCGCTGCCTGCTCCTCGACGAGCCGACGTCGGCTCTCGACGTCGCGCATCAGGTGGAAATCCTGGCGCTCGTCAGGGAACTGAGCCGCGAGCGAAAAATGGGCGTGGTCGTCGTTCTGCACGACATCAACATGGCGGGACGGTATTGCGACGAGATCATCGCCCTGCGCGAGGGCGAAATGGTTGCGCGCGGAACGCAGGAGGAAATCCTGGACGGCGCGGTTCTGGATCGCATCTACGGCTTGCCGATGGGCATCCTGCCCCATCCGCGAACCGGCGCGCCGATCAGCTACGTGCTATGATGCAGGGACGGATCAGCCGACGCCGGCTGCTGGCGCTCGCCGGCGGCCTCCCCTTTCTCCCGGCCACGGCGTCTGCCGCCGCGCCGACGATCGCGGCGATCGACTGGGGGCTGCTGGAGACGGCGCTGGCGATCGGCGCGGTGCCTGCGGCGGCGACGGAACTCCTGCAATTTCGCAAGATCGCCGTCGAGCCGGCCGTGCCGGACGGCGTCGTCGATCTCGGCCTGCGCGGCTCCCCCAATTTCGAGCTGCTGCGCCTCATCGAACCAGACCTCATCCTGATTTCCGGCTTCTACGAATACCAGCGCCCGTCGCTGGAACGCATTGCCCCCGTCCTCTCGCTGCCGGTCTACGAGGCCGGCAAGCCGCCCTACCCGCTGGCGCAGCAATCGACCCTGGCGCTTGGCGGACAGCTTGGACGTGAGGCGGAAGCGCAAGCCTGCCTGGAACGGACAGAGCAGGCCCTGACGCGGGCACGGGCGTCGCTCACGCCGGTCTCGCATCGGCCGTTCTTCGCCATAAGCCTTGGCGACTCCCGGCATTTCCGGGCATTCGGCGCGGATGCCATGGTCGGCGACGTGCTCGGCAGGCTGGGACTCGCCAACGCCTGGCAGGAGGACACCGACTACAGCGCAGCGGCGCCGGTCGGCATCGAAGCGCTGGCCCGCGTGCCCCAGGCGTATATCGCCGTGGTCGGGCCTTTGCCGCCGGAAGTGCGTCGAGGCCTCGCAGGGAACGCCTTGTGGAACGCGCTGCCTGCGGTGCGCGAGGGACGGACCGTCTTCCTCGATCCGATCGACCATTTCGGCGCCCTGCCGTCGGCGGAGCGCTTCGCCAGGCTGCTGGCCGAGGGCGTGCACGGACTGGCGCATGGCTGACCGCTCCGTCCTGCCGGCGGCATTCTGGGGCGTGCTGGCGCTCGGCGCCGTCTTGCTGTTCGGCTTGCGGCTGCACGAGTTGTGGCCGGCGGCAACTCCCATCTCGGACGGCACCGACCTCTCCCGCGTCATCCTGTTCTACAGCTTCCTGCCGCGCGCGGCCGTGGCGATCGTCGCGGGCGCGGCGCTCGGCCTATCCGGCCTGCTGCTCCAGCGCATCCTGCGCAATCCGCTTGCCGAGCCGTCGACGCTCGGCATCTCAGCCGGCGGCCAGCTCGCCATGGCGGCGGCGGCGATCTATGCGCCCGGCGTGCTGGAATTCTCCGTCGGCGCGGTCGCCTTTGCCGGCGGCGTCGCCGCCGTGGCGCTGATCCTCGCCCTGACATGGCGGCGGGGTCTCGAACCCGTCGCGGTGGTGCTGGCCGGCATGATGGTGGCGCTGACGGCGAATTCGCTCAGCGCCGCCCTCATCCTGGCCAACGGCGAGTATCTTTTCTCGCTGTTCATCTGGGGCGGCGGCTCGCTCGTCCAGCAGGGTTGGGAACCGACCGTCTCAATCGGCCTCAGGCTCGTGCTGGGGCTGCTCGCCGCCGGGCTGCTTCTGCGCCCACTGGCGATCCTCGGCCTGGACGACCAGTCGGCGCGCAATCTCGGCGTCGCCGTTCACGCCAGCCGCTTCCTGGTCATTGCGCTCGCCGTGTGGATCGCGACCACGGTGGTGGCGGAAGTCGGCATCATCGGGTTCGTCGGTCTGGCCGCGCCGGCGCTCGCCACGCTGTCCGGCGCGCGTTCGCTGCGCCAGAAGCTGGTCGCGACCCCGTTTGCCGGCGCCATCCTCCTGTGGCTGACCGACGGGCTGGTGCAGGCCTTCGCGGGTCCCGGCGGCGAGCGCGTGCCGACGGGCGCAGCGACCGCGCTGCTCGGCGGGCCACTGCTTCTGTGGCTGCTGCCGCGGCTGAAGATGTTCGAATGGCCATCCGTCGGCGCGCAAGCCACCTCCGCAAGACGGTCGCCCAAGCCATGGCTTGTCATTATGCTGATCGTCGCGGGTGTATTGGTGGCTGTCGGCGCCGCCCTGCTGGTCGGCATCGGGCCCGAAGGCTGGCAGATCGCTTCGGGCGAGGTGCTGGGGGATCTGCTCGAATGGCGCGCGCCGCGCGCCGCCGTGGCTGCGGCAACCGGCGCGATGCTGGGCGCGGCCGGCGTGGTCATCCAGCGCGTGACCGCAAACCCACTGGCAAGCCCCGAGGTTCTCGGCGTCGGTGCTGGAGCCGGCGCCGGCCTTGCCATCGCGCTGATGCTCGGCGCCGCGCTCGGCCTGCAACTGGCGGCTTCGGCGGCTGGCGCGCTTGCCGTGCTCCTCGTCATCCTGCTGATCGGCGCGCGCGGCGGCCTCGGCCCGGAACGGCTGCTGTTTGCCGGCATCGCCATGAACGCGCTGTGCAGCGCGGTGCTGACGGCGATGATCGCGCTCGGCAATCAGCAGTCCTACACGCTGCTGCGCTGGCTGAGCGGATCGACCAACGATGCGGTCGCATCCGATGGGGCGATCACGCTCGGCGGCATGGTCCTGTTCGTCGCCCCGCTTTTCCTCCTCACCCGCTGGCTCGACCTGCTTGCGCTCGGCACCCCGGCCGCAAAGGCGCTTGGGCTGAGCGTCGGCTCGTCCCGTCTCGCCGTCATCGGGCTCGCCGCGCTGTTGACCGCGCTCGCCGCGACCTATGTCGGGCCGCTGAGCTTCGTCGGCCTGATCGCGCCGCATCTCGCGCGTCTGCTCGGCCTCGGCCGCGCGCGCGAGCAACTGGCCGGCGCCGTCGCGCTCGGCGCGCTGCTGATGATCCTGGCCGACTGGCTTTCGCGCGTTGCCGCATTCCCGTATCAGCTTCCGCTCGGCATATTCGCCTCGCTCATCGGGGGACCGTATTTGATCTACCTGCTCGGAAAGGGAGTGCCGCGCCATGGCTGAGATGCCGCGCACCTTCACCGCCTCGGCAGAGGTGCGGCTGGCCTCGCCCGGGCCGGTTATGCTGCGCCTGTGCGCCCATTTCCGCGAGTTCGGCGAGGTGACGGTGGACGGGCCTTGCAGCCGCATCGACACCGGCTTCGGCGTGGCCGGCCTGGAAGCCTGCAAGGGCTGCCTGAGGATTTCGGCCGAAGGCAAGGATGCGGTCGCGCTCGCCTATGTGAAGCTCGCGCTGGCCGAGCATCTGTTGACCTTCGCGCTCGACGAGCGGCCCGAGATCGTCTGGCAGGGCGACGGCGCGGCCGGTTCGCCCCTGCCCTATTTCCGCGAGATGCGCGTCGTCCGCACGGTGCGGGTGACGCCGCGAATGCGCCGCGTCACTTTGGCCGGCGACGACCTGCAACGCTTCGCCTCGGGCGGCCTGCACATGCGGCTCCTGTTTCCGAAGCGCCGGGACGTGCCGCCCGTCTGGCCGACGACCGGCGCGGACGGAAGGCCCTGCTGGCCCGATGCGGCCGAACGTCCTGAAGCCCGAGTCTACACGATCCGCGCCATCGATGTGGCGAGAGGCGAGGTTGATGTCGACTTCGTCCTGCACGACGGCGAGGCCATGCCGGGCGCCCGCTTCGCGGCCGAGGTGCGGTCTGGCGATGTCGTCGGCATGACCGGCCCCGGCGGCGGCAGCGCCGGCGAAGCGGACTGGTATCTGCTTGCAGGCGACGAGACGGCGCTGCCGGCCATAGCCCGCATCCTGGAGGAACTGCCCGCCGAGACGAAAGCGGTGGTGCGCATCGAGGTGGCGGATGCGGCCGAATGTCAGGGCCTGCGCTCGGCCGCCGATCTCGATCTGCAATGGCTCTATCGGAATGGCGCCCCTGCCGGGGCGACAGATGCGCTCGCGCGTGCCGTCCGCGACGTGGCGCTACCCAGGGACGGCCGCTCGATCTTCGCCTGGGCCGGGTGCGAGCATGCCGCCTTCCGCTCGATCCGTAAGTATCTGCGCGAGGAGTGCAGCCTGAGCCGCGGCGAACACCTCGCGGTCGCCTACTGGCGCCGCGGCTTTTCCGGCGATGCTGCGAGAAAGGAAGTCAGCTAGCCGCTCCGGCGGCCAGCCAACCGAGATGATCCGTCAATTCTTCGAATATTACCGGCCCTGGAAGCGGCTGTTCCTGCTCGATTTCACCTGCGCGGTGATCTCCGGCCTGCTCGAACTCGGCTTTCCCGTCGCCATCAAGATCTTCATCGACCAACTGCTGCCGACGCAGCAATGGGGGATGATTCTGCTGGCGGGCCTTGGGCTGCTCGCGCTCTATGCCGCCAACACCGCGCTCATGGCGGTCGTCGTCTACTGGGGCCATATGCTCGGCATCAACATCGAGACCGAGATGCGGCGCAGGAGCTTCGACCACCTCCAGAAGCTCTCCTTCACCTTCTACGACAACAACAAGACGGGCCACCTCGTCGCGCGTGTGACTAAGGACCTGGAAGAGATCGGCGAGGTCGCGCATCACGGCCCAGAGGACCTATTCATCGCGATCATGACCTTCATCGGCGCCTTCGCGCTGATGCTGGCCATCAACCCAAAGCTGGCGCTCATCACCGCCGCGGTGGTGCCGCTGGTCGCCTGGGTGACGACCCGCTATGGCGCGCGCATGACGCGCAACTGGCAGGCACTTTACCGGCGGGTGGGAGACTTCAACGTGCGGCTGGAGGAGAATATCGGCGGTATGCGCGTGGTACAGGCGTTCGGCAACGAAGACCACGAGCGCATCCTATTCGCCAGGGACAATTCCAATTATCGCAAGACCAAGCTCGCAGCCTACCGCATTATGGCCGCCAGCACCTCCCTCTCCTACCTGAGTATGCGCTTGATTCAGATCGTGGTGATGATTGCGGGCAGCTACTTCGTGCTGACCGGCGAACTCTCCAACGGGGGCTTCGTCAGTTTTCTGCTTCTGGTCGGCGTCTTCTTCCGACCCATCGACAAGATTAATTCCGTCATCGAGACCTATCCCAAAGGCTTTGCCGGCTTCCAACGCTACCTTGACCTGTTAGCCAGCCGACCTGATGTTGCAGATAACCCAGACGCGCGGCCGGTGAAGAACCTGCGCGGCGCTATTCGCTTCCGCGGTGTCGGCTTCGGCTATTCCGCCGACCAACCCATCCTGAACAACATAGACCTCGACCTACCGGCGGGCGAAACCGTGGCCTTCGTCGGGCCTTCGGGCGCGGGCAAAACGACGCTGTGCTCGCTGCTTCCGCGATTCTACGAGATCGGCGAGGGCTTGATCGAGATCGACGGCATCGACATCCGCGCCATGACGCTTGCCTCGCTGCGCAGCCAGATCGGCATCGTCCAGCAGGACGTCTTCCTATTCGGTGGAACGATCCGCGAGAACATCGCCTATGGCCGTCTCGATGCGCCCGAGGCCGATATCCTCGAGGCGGTGAAGCGCGCCCGTCTCGACCAGTTGGTCGAATCCCTGCCGGAAGGCCTGGGTACTGTCATCGGCGAGCGCGGCGTCAAGCTGTCGGGCGGGCAGAAGCAGCGCCTAGCGATCGCGCGCATGTTCCTGAAGAATCCACCGATCCTGATCCTGGACGAAGCCACCTCGGCGCTCGACACCGAGACGGAGCGCGAGATCCAGCAATCATTGGCGGATCTGGCCAAGAACCGGACCACACTGGTCATCGCCCACCGCCTCGCCACCATCGAACACGCCGACCGCATCGTCGTGATCGATCGCGGCCGGGTCGTTGAGCAGGGCGCGCATGGAGCGCTGATGAAAAACGGGGCTGTCTATCGCCGCCTTCATGCCGTGTTCGACTGAAGGACCGTGCGTGCAGCAATTCAGCGAAAGCTCAGCGGGATGGCGAAAGCGTGGCGCGAGCCGCCGAGACCGGCTGGAGGGGCCGGAACGCGTGCCGAGCGGACCATGCGCAATGCAGCCTGATCCAGCCGCGCATCGCCGGACGAGCCACTGACGCTGGCCGAGACGATCGCTCCCGACGAACTGACCACGAAGCTCACTCGAACCGTTCCGCGCATGCCGCGTACTGCACCCGCCCGCCGCGCGATGGCCGAACGCACAGCACTGTTCCAGCGGGACGGATCGATAGTCGGTGCCCGCGATGCCGCGGAAGCCTGCGATGCGGGTGGCGGCGCCTTGCGCTTCGGCGGCTCGGTCTCCTTTACCTTTTTGTCGGCGGTCTCGGCCCTTTTGCGCACCTGTTTCTTCTTCGGCGGCTCGGGCTTCTCTTCGGCCAGCCGTTCAGGCCGCGGCTCAGGCAAGGGTACCTCCGGCGTTACTGCCTCGATCGTCTCCTGCTCCACTATCTCCGGCTCCTCGGGCTCAGCTTCGGCTGTTTCGGTTTCCACCGGCTCGGGCTCCACCTCTTCGGCGACCGGCTGCTCGGTTTCCGGTTCGGGCTGGACTTCCTGCGCCGTTTCCGTCGGCGTCTCCACCGCCTGTTCCGGCTCCGGCCGGGCGGCCTCGGCCTCTTCCACCGGCTCGATCGTTTCCACCGGCTGTTCCTGTGCCACCGCCTCGGACTGCACGGCCTCGGGCACCGAGACGGGAAGCGGCGCCAGGTCGATTTCCATCGCCTGCTCGAGCGCATCGTGCTCCGGTACGGGGGTGAAGTCGCGCAGCAGGTAGGCGGAAGCCGCATGCGCGAAGAGAACGACCATGCCGGCGCCTAGCCACAGGCCGGCGTCCTTCAGCAAGGGACGCTTCGTCAGCGCGATCTCGGCGGGAACGGCCGTCATGGGTTTGCGGCATCCCCCTCCGGCATACTTTCGATGCCGACCAGTGCGACCTTGAGATAGCCAGCCCCACGCAACAGGTTCATGACCTCCATCAACTCTCCGTACTCGACAGCCTTGTCGGCACGCAGGAAGATGCGCGTTTCCTTGTCGGCGCCAGTGATCCTGTCGAGTGCTTGGGTAAATCCCTGCCGCGGCAGGATCTCGTTGCCGAGCGAAAGCGTGAGGTCGCTCTTCAAGGTCAGGAAGGCCGGCTTGTCGGGGCGCGGTGTGGCGGCCGCGGTCGAGGCCGGCAGGTCGACATTGACGTCGACGGTCGCCAAAGGTGCCGCCACCATGAAGATGATAAGAAGTACGAGCATGACGTCGATGAAGGGGGTCACGTTGATCTCGTGCGTCTCCTCCAGGTCGTCGCCGATGCTTTCGCGTATTCGTCCAGCCACCTGACCTTCTCCTATTGAGCGGCCACGGAACGGGTCGGGACAGTGCGATAGTCGAGATCACGACTGACCAACCGTTCGACGCCCGCTGCCGCATCGGCAAGGACCTGCCGGTATCCGGCGATGGCGCGGGCGAAGACGTTGTAGATGACAACAGCCGGGATCGCGGCCACCAGCCCAAGCGCCGTAGCCAGCAGCGCCTCGGCGATACCGGGCGCGACCACCGCCAGGTTTGTCGTCTGCGCTTCGGAAATTCCGATGAAAGCGTTCATAATGCCCCACACGGTGCCGAACAGGCCCACGAACGGCGCCGTCGATCCAATGGTCGCCAACAGGCCGGTGCCCCGTGTCATGCGCCGCGTCGCTTGCGCCTCAATACGTGAAAGCCGCGAGGCGACGCGCTCCTTCAAGCCATCTCCGCCCGCATGGTCGAGCGCCGGGGCGGAGAGGTCGACTTCCTGGCGCGCAGCCTGTACGAACAAGCTTGCCGCACCGCCTCCGGCCAGCGTCGCGCCGACATCCTGCAAGGAACGGGCATGGACGATCCTGCCCACCGCGCGCTGCGTTCGTAACCGGGCAAATAACAGTTCCAGCGTCTTAGCAAGCCAGACCGTCCAGGTGACCAGCGAAGCGAAGGCGAGGCCGATCATCACCGCCTTGACGATGATATCGGCGTTCATGAACATGCTCCAGGGCGAGAGATTGTGAGGCAACAGGACAGAAGGCACGTTTTCGGTGACGCCGTCCATGCCCGCTTTCATGGCGTCGCCCTCCCCTTGATTTGGGGCCGACTGAACTGCCGGAGCAGACGGAACCTGCGGCGCGAGCATCTGTGAACGACCTCCGGGAACAACCGTCTCGGTAGCGGCGGGCGGATTCGGTGAAACGTGCTGTGCCGTCGCGATCACGGTCGTCAGAGCCAGAAAGGCCCATGCAAGGATGGCGGTAGATCTCATCGGCAACGTCCGTTCGCAAAATTTGTGGACAGATACACTCAACTAATACGTCCGTTCAATGGCGCATTTTTCAGGAGGCGGCGCCCGACCGCGGCAAGCGGGTTCATGATCTCGCCTTGCCGAGCACCTGCTTCGGCGTCGCCCCGAACTGCCGGCGAAACGCCGTGGCGAAGTTGGCCGCGCTGGAATAGCCGGAGAGCGAGGCGGCTTCCTGGATGGTGCATTGACCAGCGCCGAGCATGTCCCTGGCGCGTTCCAGTCGCGCGAGACGCATGTATTCGAAGACGCTCAGGCCGTGCGCCGAACGGAACAGGCGCTGCAGGCCGCTGGCGCTGACGCCGGCTTGCCGGGCCACGGCTTCGACGCTCGGCCATTCGCCTTCATGAGCCGCGATGAAGTCGCACGCCCGTGACAGGCGGACACGCTCGCGCGGCGCCAGCGTAGTGCTTTTCCTCGGGAGGCCCTCGCCGCTCGAGGCCGCAAGGACTTCGGCAACGATCTCCACGGCCGCGCTTTCGGCATAAAGCTCGCCGATGCGTGATGAGCGCGGACCCGGCAGAAAAAGCCTGTTGACGAGTTCAGCCGCGCGCGACGTAACCCGCCACGCATGGCTGGCAAGGTGATCGCCGGCGAAACTGACGGCAAGGCGCGGGTCGTCGGCTCTCTCGAGACCGTCGCTTTCCAGCCATTCGGGCGTCACCGACACGACGAGATGCTTGATTCTCTGCCGACCGGGGGAACGGCGGCGAAAGCTTTCGGCTCGGACGCTGGGTATGACGAGCGCGTCATGCAGCGTTCCGCTGCCGCGAAAGCGAAGATCGCGATCGCCGATGCGCACTTCGACGTCGCCTTCCAGAAAGAAGACACAGGATAAGCCCGCCTGCTGCGATGAAAGCGCGGTGAAGCCCTCGTCCTCGACGACATCGCTGCCATGGACGAAAAGACCATGACGCAGTTCCTTGTTCCAGAAGGTGCCGCGAAAAAGCGTCGCGTCCTCATGCAAGGAAGGCCCGTCGACGCTCACGCCCGGCCGGCTCGCCAGATCTCCGACACGCATGATCCGTTCCGGCTGTTGTTCCGTCATCACATCTTTCCCGTAACCGCCGGTGAAGCCAACGATCTGCTTCGTTTGCAAATCACTTTGACGCTTTCGCAAAGGCGAAGCCGTTGCCCAGCGGTCTATCGTTCGTTACGACCCCACTTAACATGACTTGAAATATCATGTTTAGTGGGGTGATATGATTTTTTCCCGTCTGAATGCTTGTCTCACGGCATCCGCTGCCAGTGCCGTTCTGCTGACCGCGAGCAGCTTGCACGCGCAGCAATCGGAAACCGAGCTACAACAGGTCGTCGTTGAATCGGCGAATGGAAACGACGCGGGCGAGGGGACCGGCGCGGTCAAGGGTATCGTTGCCAAGAACAGCAGATCCGCATCGAAAACGACGACACCACTGATCGAGACGCCGCAGGCGGTGAACGTGGTAACGCGCGACCAGATGGACGCGCAGGGAGCGAACTCCGTCGCCGAGTCGCTGCGCTATACGCCGGGCGTGCAGCCGGATCCCAACGGCGCCGACATCCGCTATGACTGGCTCTACGTTCGAGGTTTCAACCTTTATTCGACGAACTGGCTGGATGGCCTCATCCTGCCGGGCGATCCCAGCAACTATGCGACGCCGTCGGTCAACAGCTATGCGCTCGATCGTGTCGAAGTCATCAAGGGGCCTGCTTCCGTGCTCTACGGGCGTTCGCTGCCCGGCGGTCTCGTCAACCTCGTCAGCAAGCGTCCGCAGGAGGAAACACACCACGAGGTGTCCCTGCAGACGAGCGCCTTCGGCGGGCTCCAGGGTGCTGTCGACATGACCGGCAAGCTGACCGAAGACGGACAATTCCTCTACCGCTTCGTCGGGCTGGGCAAGAACCTCGATACGCAGATCGACCATGAGGTAGACAGGCAGGTCATGCTGGCACCCAGCATCAGTTGGGTGCCGACGGACGATACCACCTTCACCGTCTACGGTTACTACCAGCACGACAATCCGGTCTTCAGCCCGCGCTTCTATCCGGCGCGCGGCACGCTCCTGCCCAATCCCTACGGCCAGATTCCGCGTGACGTCTTCCTCGGCGATCCCGACTGGGGCGGGACCCGGCGCGATTTCTATGCGGTCGGCTACGAGTTCGAGCATCGCTTCGATGAAACCTGGACGGTGCGCCAGAACCTGCGCTACGCCGCGGCCGACCAGCACATGGATCTTGTTCTCGTCAATCCGGCCTTCGCCTACCCATTCCCTGGAACGCCGACCGGATCGCGTCTCGATCGCGTCACGGCCATCTCGGACGACGAGTTGACGGCCTTTACGGTCGATACCCAGGCCGAAGCCCATTTCGACACAGGCGATCTCAGCCACACGCTGCTGATGGGCATCGACTATGTCCGCGCATCGTCCGGCACCGAATTCGGCAATACCGGAACGGGAACCTACGTCCCGCCCATCGACTACCTGAACCCAAGCTACGGGTTCGACTATCCGACGGCACCGGTCTCGCGCTCCGGCCTGCAGCACCAGCAGCAGTTCGGCGTCTACGCGCAGGACCAGATCCGCTACGGCAACTGGATCGGCACCTTCGGCCTGCGTTACGACCAGTCCGAAATCGACAGCCTGAACCGGCTGACCGATACGACGGTCCCTACGGACGACGGCAAGCTGACCGGCCGCGCCGGCATCACCTATCTGTTCGATAACGGACTGGCGCCCTACGTCAGCTATTCCACCGCGTTCCTGCCGCTACTCGGCTCGGATCGTCTCGGCAATCCATTCGTGGCGCAGACCGCCGAGCAATTCGAGGTCGGCGTCAAATACGAGCCTGTGCAAGGGCGCGGCATGATCGGCGTATCGCTGTTTTCCATGGATATCGCCAACGCGCTCACCCCGGACCCGGCCGACAGCAAGTTCTCCGTCCAGACCGGCAAGCAGCGAGTGCAGGGCCTGGAGATCGAAGGCAAATACGAACTGACCCCTTCGATCGATATTCTGGCCTCCTATGCGTATACGCATTCCGAGGTTCTGGAGTCGAACAACAAGGCCGAACTCGGTCGCGAGATGATGCGCCTGCCGGAGCATCAGGGTTCACTGTGGATCACCTACCGGCCCGATTTCGTGCCCGGCCTGTCGCTGGGCGCCGGCGTCAGGGCGCAGTCGTCCTACCAGACCGACAGTACCTACAAGCCCGAATTGCGCATCCCGGCCCGCGCGCTCGTCGACATCGGCGCCGAATACGATTTCGGGGCGCTCGACAAGGACATGGAAGGAACCAAGCTGCGCGTCAACGTGACCAACCTGTTCGACGAGAAATACGTTTCGCACTGCCTCAACCTCACTGGCGGAAGCTGCAACTACGGCGCCGGCCGCGCGATCACGGCCAACCTGAAATACACATGGTAGCTGGCATTCGCAGTATCGCGTCTCAAAGGCTCGGCGGCTTTCCGCCGGGCCTGCGACTTTGCCGCATGACTGTCCTTGTCGTGCTGGCTTTACTTTCTCTCGCGTCGGCGGCTCACGCAACACCGGTGGAAATCACCGACGTCATGGGCCGCAAGGTGACGCTTGAGGCACCGGCGCGGCGCATCGTCATGGGCGCCGGGCGCCAGCTGCCGGTGCTGGGGCTTCTTCACCCGAAACCCGCCTCACTGCTCGTCGCATGGCGCGGCGATTTCAAGCTCGATCCGGCCCGGTATGGCGACTGGGCGAGGGCTTTTCCGGAGATTGACACCCTTCCCGTCATCGGCGGCAACGCGGCCGACGGCCTGCCCGTCGAAACCATCGTGACGCTGAAGCCGGACCTCGTCGTGCTCAGCCTTTACGACGCAGAGGCCGCCCCCACCCGTCGCTCGATGGACCTGCTGGAAGAACTTCATATCCCGGTGATCGTGGTGGATTTCTTTTCCCATCCGCTCGAAAATTCACTGCCAAGTCTGAAGATACTCGGCCGGGCGATCGGCGCAGAAGACCGCGCCGACGCTTTCGCCGCCTTTTACCAAAGTCATCTCGATCTGGTCCGCGACCGCCTGGCGAAAGCGAAGCCGAAGCCGCCGCGCGTCTTCATGCACGTCCATGCCGGCGGCATGCCCTGCTGCCCGACACCCGGCCACGGCGTCTTCAACGACATGATCGAACTGGCGGGAGCCAGGAACGTTGCCTTGGAGCATGTGCCCGGCCTCTATGGCGACGTCAGCCTGGAACAACTGATCGCCGACGATCCGGACATTTACGTCGCCACCGGCGGCGCGCACCTCGCGGCCCGCGGCGGGCTGGTGCTCGGTCCCGATGTCTCGCGGCAAGACGCCATGGCGTCGTTCGGCAAGCTGCTCGCCAATCCGGGCCTGTCGCAGTTGACGGCGGTCCGGCAGGGGCGTGCCTTCGCCCTGTGGCACATGTTCAACGACACGCCCGTCCACATCGCCATGATCGAATTCCTGGCCAAGGCGTTCCATCCCGATCTTTTCGCCGACCTCGACCCGCAGGCGACGATCGACGCCATCAACCGCGACTTCCTGCCGGTGCCGATGACGGGCACCTATTGGGTCGAGCGGTGAGCGCGACCGTGCAATCCCTCGATCCCTCGGCAGATGCTCTCCAAGCCTATGCGCGCCTGAAACGGCGCCGGCTGCTGTGGATCGCGCTCCTGGCACTGGCCACGGCCGCCTGCTTTCTCGTCGATCTCAGTTCCGGCCCGGCCGCGATACCGCCTCTCGACGCGCTGGGGTCCATGCTCGGCCTGAAGCAGCTGACCGCCGCGCAGGAAGTGATCTTGTGGCAGTTGCGCCTGCCCGTCGCCCTTATCGCCGTTCTGGTCGGTGCAGCCCTCTCGCTGGCCGGCGCGGAGATGCAGACGGTGCTCGCCAATCCGTTGGCCGAGCCCTTCACGCTCGGCGTGTCGACGTCAGCCGCGCTGGGCGCCGCGCTGGCGATCGCCATCGGCCTCGGCGCCTCCTGGCTGCCGGGGCCGTGGCTGGTTGCCGGCAACGCCTTCGTCTTCGCCATGGGTTCGCTGCTGCTGGTACAGCTTCTGGCGCGCCTCAGCGACGCGGGTGCCGAGACGATGGTGCTGCTCGGCATCGCGCTGGGCTTCACCGTCAGCGCGCTTCTGTGGCTGGTGCAGTTCGTCGCCTCCGCCGATGCGCTCCAGCAGATCGTCTTCTGGACCATGGGGTCGCTTGCCCGCGCTGATTGGACCGTGGTGCCGATCATGACGGCGGTCCTCGTCGCGGTTGCGCCGTTTACCCTGGCGTCCTCCTGGCGTTTGACCGCCCTGCGGCTGGGCGAAGAGCGGGCCGTCAGCCTCGGCCTCGACCTGCGCCGCCTGCGTCTCCTAGCGCTGCTTCGCGCCAGCCTTCTGGCCGCCGCCAGCGTCGCCTTCGTCGGCGTGATCGGCTTCGTCGGGCTGGTCGCGCCGCACGTTGCCCGCATGATCGTCGGCGAGGACCATCGCTTCTTCCTGCCCGCCAGCCTACTGACCGGCGCCCTGATGGTCTCGGCCGCCTCCGTCGCCTCGAAGCTTGCAATACCCGGCATCACGCTTCCGATCGGCATCGTCACGGCATTGATCGGGCTGCCGGGTTTCGTCTGGCTCGTCCTTCGCCGCCACAGGCGCACATCATGAGCGGGGGCGCCGCCCTTCATGTCGACGGCCTGACCGTCGTTTACGGGACACGGCCGGTGATGCGCGCCCTAACGCTGCCGCCGATATCGGCCGGAACGGTAACGGTGCTCGTCGGCCCCAACGGCGCCGGCAAGTCCACGGTTCTGAAAGCGCTCGCTCAGATCGTGCCATCGTCGGGAACGGTGAAATTCGGCGACGACGACTTGCGGCTGTTGTCGTCGAAAGACCGCGCGCGCACCATCGGCTTCATGCCGCAGACGGTTCAGCCGGCCGCCGAACTGACCGTGATCGAAAGCGTCATCGTCTCCCTGCAGGCGGGACAAGATAGCGTTGACGTGGAAAAGCGCGCGATCGCCGTCCTGCGGCGGGTCGGCATGGCCGAACTTGCGTTGCGACCGCTCGACCGTCTTTCCGGCGGCGAGCGGCAGCTCGTCAGCCTTGCCCAGACGATTGCGCTGGCGCCGCCCCTGCTGTTTCTCGACGAGCCCACCAGCGCGCTGGATCTGGCACGGCAATACGACGTGATGCGGCTCGTCCGATCCTTCGCCGCGGAAGGCGCGGCCGTGGTCCTGGTCATGCACGACCTGACGCTTGCCGCGCACTGGGCCGACAGCGTCATCGTCCTCAACAACGGTAGGCTCCACAGCACCGGCGTGCCGTCCGAGGCGATCACGGCCTCCATGCTCAAGGAAGTCTACGGCGCCTCGGCTTCCGTCGAGACGATCAGTGGCCGTCTCTTCGTCGTGCCGTCCGACCCGGGCGCTTCAGCCAATACAGATGAGAGAAAGAGGCAGCCATGATATCGGCGCAGGCAAAGATCAGGCTTGACAATCCTTCGGCTGTCTTGACGGCTCTCCGCGATCATATGGCCGAACATGACATCGATACTCATGATGTCGAAGACGTGGTCGTCGCACATATCCGTGCCGGCGAGGCAAGGCTGCACGCAGGCGACATCGAACTGTCCCTCGAAGCAAGGGCGCCGAGCCAGTCGCAGCTCGAGAACCTCGCGAGCTTCCTGGCCTCGCATGTCCTCGAAATCGCTCATCCGGAAAAACCCGGCATCGAATGGTCGGGCCTCCAGGCCGGCGCGCGGTTCTCCGACTTTCGCGAAATGATGGTGACCCACGTTGAAGACCTGGCGCCGCATATGCGCCGTATATCGCTGAAGGGCGAGGATCTCGGCCGCTTCGACACGGAGGAGGATTTGCATGTGCGCCTGTTCTTCCCGCCGCCGGGCCAGGAACCGCTTTGGCCGGTGCGCGGCGCCGATGGGCTGGTGCAGTCGGTGCCGGAGGAGCGCAAGCCGGCCGTGCGCAAATACACCATTCGCCGCATCAACGCCGGCGCCGGAACCCTCGACATAGACTTCGTGATTCACGAGGTGGCCGGGCCGGGCAGCGATTGGGCGAAGGGGGCCGCGCCCGGCATGCGCATCGGCATGGCTGGCCCGGGCGGCCGCAGCGCGAAGCAAGCCGACTGGATGCTGCTGGCAGGCGACGAAACCGCGCTGCCGGCAATTGCGCGCATCCTCGAAAGACTGCCAGCGACGGCGAAAGGCACGGTTGTTCTGGTTGCCGATGCTCCAAAGGAAGCAATCGCGCTGCAATATCCTCCCGGCTTCGAAATCAGGTGGGTCCACCACCAGCCGGGCCTGGCCGATTTTGTGGCCACCGTCGTGGCAGTCGACATTCCCCAGGACTGCACACGGTTTTGCTGGGCCGGTGCCGAGTTGAAGTACATCCAAGCCATACGCCGCCATTGGCGCGACACGATCGGTCTTTCATCCAATGAACAGCTGGCCGTTGCCTATTGGCGTAAAGGGCAGCAACAGGATCGATAGCGCCAATTGCGCCATCTCCTGAACTATCATGGGATCGCCTTTGTCATCTCCGCCGTTCCATCCGATCAGGTCTTGGCACCTACCACAGTGAGCGGTTTGAACGCACCGAATCTATCGATGGGAGTCGAAGTCGGCGGTTTCGGATCACTGCCCCTGGCCGGCCTTTTCTGTCGTTACTACCCCAGCCGGGTGAGGCCGTCCGGCTCGCGTCAGCTGCTTGGCAAGGCCCAAATGTCAGCGTTCAATCCCTTCCTCTTTTTGTGAACTGAAGAAATGGGCAACCATGTCCTTGGGACATGCCGCGCTGATGGCGCAAGAACAGATAGAGATATAAACATTTCTTTATATCTATCTTGACAAGAGAGTGCTTATAACCGACGATGTCGTCGTCGTGGTTCCTTCGGACGCTAAACCCGGGGGCTAAGAGGGAAGCCGGTGCCCCGCGAGGGAATGCCGGCGCTGCCCCCGCAACTGTAAGCGGCGAGCCAAAACCCATTCATGTCACTGAGGCGAAAAACCTCGGGAAGACGGGCGAAGGCGACGACCCGCGAGCCAGGAGACCTGCCATGGCGAACTGAAACGTCCACGGGCGGGGTGTCCCGGTGGCCGCCGCAACCGACGGCATCCGCCGTCCCGCAGGCGCTCATCATAACCCTCGCCCCAACCATCGGGGTATAGAATGTCCGTCTCTCTCGAAGTTCCCGTCGCAACGCTCGGCATGCCGCGCATCGGCCGCAGGCGCGAACTGAAATTCGCGCTCGAATCCTACTGGTCGGGGAAATCTGGCGCCGAAGACCTGCTCGAAACCGCAAGGAAACTGCGCGCCGCCAACTGGATCGAGCAGCGCGACCGCGGGGTAACGCGAATCCCGTCCAACGACTTCTCGCTCTACGACCATGTGCTCGACACCGAGCTCATGGTCGGCGCCATCCCGCCCGACTATGGCTGGGAAGGCGGCGACGTCTCGCTCGACACCTATTTCGCGATGGCGCGCGGGCAAGGCGAAGCCGCGTCCGGATGCGATCATCCCGGCCATGCGCACGGCGCTGCCGCGCTGGAGATGACCAAGTGGTTCGACACCAACTACCACTACATGGTGCCGGAACTCACGGAGGATCAGACTTTTGCGCTCTCCACGACCAAACCCTTGGATCATTTTCTGGAAGCGAAGGAACTCGGTATCCACACGCGTCCTGTCATCCTCGGCCCGGTGACGTTCCTGAAGCTCGCCAAGGCGCGCGCGGGCGACTTCAACCACATGGCGCTGCTGCCGAAGCTCCTTCCCGTCTATGTCGATCTGCTCAAGCGCCTCCGCGAAGCCGGCGCCGACTGGGTGCAGATCGACGAACCCTGCCTGGTGCTTGACCTCGATCCCGCCGAGCGGGCCGCGCTGGGCATCGCCTACGGCCGTTTCGATACGGAAGCCCCCGGCCTCAGCATCATGCTCGCGACCTATTTCGGCGCGCTGGGCGACAACCTCAACGCCGCGCTCTCGCTTCCAGTCGCCGGACTGCATGTCGATCTGGTGCGGGCGCCGGAGCAGTTGGAGGCGGTGGCGAAGCGCGTCTCGAAAGAGACAGTGCTGTCGCTCGGGTTGATCGACGGCCGCAACGTGTGGCGGGCAGACCTGCCCGCAATCCTCGACCGCATCAAGCCTGTCGTCACTGGTTGGCCCTCGGATCGGATCGAGATCGCGCCGTCCTGCTCGCTTCTCCATGTGCCAATCGATCTCGACCTTGAGGACGCGCTGGACGCGGACGTAAAATCCTGGCTCGCCTTCGCGGCGCAGAAGACGGACGAACTGGTCGTGCTATCGCGCGCCCTGTCGGAAGGCAGGAATGCGGTGCAGGCCGACCTGAAAGCGTCCGCTGAAGCGGCCGTATCCCGAGCCGCCTCGTCCAAGGTGCACGACCCCTTGGTCGAAGGGCGACTGGCCTCCATTTCCGACGGCATGAAGAAGAGGAAGGGCGCCTTCGCAACACGCGCCGCCGCGCAGCGCGACGGTATCGCCCTGCCCGCGTTCCCCACCACGACGATCGGTTCCTTCCCGCAGACTGCCGAAGTGCGCAAGGTACGCGCCGCCCATGCCAAGGGCGAGTTGAGCTATGTCGACTACGAGGCCTTCCTGCGCAAGGAGACGGAGGCCGCCATCCGCTGGCAGGAGGAGATCGGCCTCGACGTGCTGGTGCACGGAGAGTTCGAGCGCAACGACATGGTGCAGTATTTCGGCGAACAGCTTTCCGGCTTCGCCTTTACCAGGCACGCGTGGGTCCAGAGCTACGGCTCGCGCTACGTCCGGCCGCCGATCATCTTCGGCGACGTCTCGCGCCCCAATCCGATGACGGTGCGCTGGTGGCAATACGCCCAGTCGCTGACCGCCAGGCCCGTCAAAGGCATGCTGACAGGTCCGGTGACGATCCTTAACTGGTCCTTCGTGCGCGACGACCTGCCGCGCAGCACGGTCTGCCGCCAAATCGCGCTGGCGATCCGCGACGAGGTCGTCGATCTCGAAAAAGCAGGCGCGAAGATGATCCAGATCGACGAGGCGGCGCTACGCGAAGGCTTGCCGCTGCGCGAGGCGAACTGGAAGGCCTATCTCGACTGGGCGGTCGACTGCTTCCGCCTCGCTTCCTCGGCCGTGGCGGACGCCACCCAGATCCACACCCATATGTGCTACTCGGAGTTCAACGACATCATCGACGCCATCGCCGCGATGGACGCCGACGTGATCTCCATCGAAACCTCGCGCTCGAAGATGGAACTGCTCGACGCCTTCCGTAGCTTCAAATATCCGAACGAGATCGGACCCGGCGTCTACGACATCCATTCGCCGCGCGTGCCGGACGTCGGCGAAATGGCCGACCTGCTGTCGCTCGCCCGCGAGCGCATCGGCGACGACCAGCTCTGGGTCAATCCCGACTGCGGGTTGAAGACGAGGAAATGGGAGGAGGTCCGTCCCGCCCTCGTCAACATGGTCGCGGCGGCGCGCGAACTGAGGAAAGTCGCGAAAGCAGCCTGAATCCGGCTGGCCGCTTCCGCTCGCTCCGGAAGCGGCCGCTACGGCCTGCTGATTTCATCCAGATACCAGTCGATGTAGCGCAGCTCGTTGTACTCCATCGGCGCGATCGGACCTGGTTCGAAGAAACGCGAGCGCACGCCGCGCGCGGTATGCTCAATGATCTTCTTGTCCTCCTCGGTGGTCACCGTCCACAGCCAGGTCAGCTTTTCGAGGTCGTAGTCCTGCCCCTCGACCGCGTCGCCCCGCACCAGCCAGATCAGTTCCATGTCGCAGGCATTCGGGCCGCGCGGCACGAAGCGGTAGATCATGCCGTGATCGGGATAGCAGACCAGGAACGTCGTGCCGCCGAGGTGGATGGAAGTGACGCCGCCGTCGGATTCGGTGAAGCGGCCCATTGGCGGAGCGACCAGCTTGCCGTCCTTGCTGCCGCTGGCCACCCCCTCGTAGAGCGCGTAGCGGAAGGTGTCGATCGCCTCCTGCCCTTGCGCGGAATTCTGCCAACGGTTGCCGGAGACGATGCTGACGCCGAGCGCGCAGGTGCGCTCCTCCATCGCCGCGTTCAGTTCGGCGATCATCTCCTTCGGCTTTTCCAGCGCGTGCGTTTGCGAATATTCCGGATGTGCCGGCCCGCAATGGTAGCATTCGACATAGTTCTCGACCGCCAGTTTCCAGTTGGCCTCGAAGGAATACATCCTGCGGCGCGCCACCTTGGCCTCGCCCCAGCCATACTGGCCGGCGCTGGTGCGTAGCGACTGTTCGATCGGATCGAAATCGAGCGGCGTCCGGGCAAAGGACACGAAAACGAGTCCTTCCGCAACCCGGACATGAAGCTTCCTCAGCCCATGTTCGGCCCTGTCGAAATCCTTCGGCATCAGCCGCGCGGCACGCAGCGAACCGTCGTTGGAATAGGTCCAGGCGTGATAGGGGCACACGAACATCTTCGCGTTGCCCTTCGGCTTGGTGCAGACCTCGGCGCCGCGATGGCGGCAGACGTTCAGCATGGCGTGGACCGTGCCGTCCAAGCCGCGCGTCAAAATCACCGCCTCGTCGCTGAGATTGAACAGCTCGAAGTCACCGGGATTGGGAATGATGCTTTCATGCCCGATGCAATGCCAATGGCGGAAGAACACGCGTTCCATGTCGCGCTCGTAGATCGCCGGGTTGTGATAGAAGGTGCGCGCCAGCCCGTATCCCGGCCTGCGCTCCGCAACGAGACGATCGATGACATCGGGCTGGACCGCATCTTGTTGAAGAGGGATCGCGCTCATCCGCGGACTCCTTGGCTTATGATGACGTTTTTCGCGTTCAGATCTCGGTCCGCCGTTCCTTGTAGGGATCGGGGATCGCGGCATCGGTGCCGAAGAAGGCGTGCTTAGACATGTCCGGCGAATAGCGGCTGCCCGGCACGATACGGCCGAGCGCCTCGGCGACGGCGCGAATGTGATGCGGCGCCGCGCCGCAACAGAGGCCGACGTAGCGCACGCCCATATCGTAGGCCTCGCGGGCATATTCCGCGCATTCGTAGCGATTGCAGGTGAACGGATCGAGCGCGGTCGGGAACGGCCTGTTGCCCGGAACGCAGGAACAGGCGCGGTCGGTCAGCGACTGGAAAGTCGGTTCGGCCTCGGTCGTGCGGTAGGGCACGGGAAGCGAGGCGACATGGCAGGAGACCGGCTCGCGCACCTTCTTCACGACGGGCATCAAGGTCTTCGGACCGCGCTGGCAGTTGAGGCCGACGACATCGGCGCCTGCGGCTTCCAGACGCTTGCAGGCATCGACCACGTCGACGCCGTCGAACATGATCTCGTCACGGTGGACGGAAAGCGTGACCACGGTCGGCAGGCCTGTGGCTTTCATGACATCGAGCGCGATCGCCGCCTCGCCATACCAGTCGATGGTCTCGGCTATCAGGAAGTCCGCCCCCTCCTCGACCGCCCAGCCGATCTGCTCCTCGAACATGGCGCGCACCGCCTTGTGGGTAGACGGATCGTCGGCCTCATAGGCGTTGGTATTGCAGATGTTGCCCGCCATCAGGCAACCGTTGCGGTCGGCGACATCCTTAGCGATACTCAGAGCCTGGCGGTTGATCCTCTCCAATACATCCTCGCGCCCTATGACCTTCAGCTTCTGGCGGTGGGCGTAATAGGTGAAGGCCTCGACGACGTCGGAGCCGGCGTGGACGAAATCCTCATGCAGGCGGATCATGGCGTCCGGGTGATCGATGACCACTTCCGGAACGAACGGACTTGCCTGGAGGTAACCGCGGCGCTCGAGTTCGAAGAGGTAGCCCTCGGCGCAGATGACCGGACCCGCATCCAGTCGTTCGAGGAGACCGCGCTTTTGTTTTGCAGGGGACATGGGAGATTCCTTCTCAAAGATTCCGCAAGGGCCGTTGCCAACCGCTGTCACCAGCAACGGCGGCCAGCAACATGCGCAGGCATTGAACATCGGGATGGAACGACATGCGCCGGTCGATGAGCGCGATCTGCTTGCGCGCGGCGGCTGCGAGATCGGCGCTGTGCGGCACCGACATCAGCCAGTCCGCGAACACCTCTTCCGGCGGCGGCAGCGGCGAGATCATCCGCATGGCCGTATGATCAAGCGGACGTCGTGCCGCGATGGTGTCGTCGTCGTCGCGTGCGGTCATGCCTCGACCTCCAGCGGCGTAAGGGGCTTCGAACAGCAGGCGAGGATGAAGCCTTCGGCGATCTCCTCGTCGAGGATGCCGCCGTTGTGGCTCATCTCGACCTCGCCGGAGAGTTTTTTTACCTTGCAAGTGCCGCACAGGCCGAACTCGCAGGCGGCCGAAATGCGCACGCCGGACGCGCGCGCCGTCTGAAGCACCGTCTGGCCCGGCTGGCACTGGCCCTCGACGCCGGAAACGGCGAACTGGACCGGGATGGCCGCAGCCTGCTCACCGGTTTCAGCGCCCGAGAATGGCGCGGGGACCTCCTCGACGACCGGAGCGGAAAAGCTTTCCTGATGGTAGTGCGCCATGTCGAAGCCGGAAGCCGCCAGCATGTCGCGCACGGCGCGCATGAACGGTTCCGGCCCGCAGCAGAACACTTCGCGCTCGCGGAAGTCCGGCGACAGCAGCGGCAGGCGTACGGCGTCGATGCGTCCCATATGACCGAACCAGCTTTCGCGGCTCGACCGTTCCTCGATCAGGAAGCCGAGCGACAGGCCGGGCATGCGGGAGCCCAGCAGTTCCAGTTCCTTGCGAAAGATGATCTCCTCCGGCCGCCGCGCGCAGTTGACGAAGGAAACGTCCGTCCACGGCGCGCAGTCGTTCAACCACCGCAGCATCGACATCATCGGCGTGATGCCGGAACCGGCCGAGACGAACAGGTATTTCGCCGCCGGGTGGTTGTGATGGGAGAAGTCGCCGGCCGGGCCATAGGCGCGGACGTGGGAGCCGCTTTTCAAATTCTCGAATATCCAGCGCGTGCCGATGCTGCCCGCCTGCGCCTTGACGGTGACGGCGATGGAGAATGGCCGTGACGGCGACGACGACAGCGTGTAGGTGCGCAGGGTCGGCCCGCCCTCCGTCGGCAGTTCCAGCGTGATGAACTGGCCGGGCTTGTAGCGGAACCAAGTCTGGTTATCGGAGCGGAAGACGAAGGTCTTCACCTCCGGCGCCTCGTCGACGACGCCGATCACCTCCAGCACCTGCAGGCGATCGTTCCAGGGCGTCATCTCGTCCAGATGACGATAGAGATTGAGGTCGGTCATCGCGTTCACGCGTCCCTCCTCATGCCACGCTGCGCAGGGCCGGCTTTTCGCCCTCCGCCAGCCGCGGCTCGATGAAGCCCGCATACCAGTCGACGAACTGGATCACGCCGCCTTCATGCATCTCCGAATACGGGCCGGGTTCGTAGGCCGGCGACTTGATGCCGAAGGCGTTTTCCTCGACGATCCGGCGGTCCTCGTCGTTGGTCATGGCCCAGACGTGAGTGAGTTCGTCGACGGTATAGTCGACGCCCTCCACTGCATCCTTGTGGATCAGCCACTTGGTCGTCACCGCCGTCTCGGTGGCGCTGATGGGCAGCACCCGGAAGGTGGTTGCATGGTCGATCAGCACATGGTTCCACGTCGTCGGATAGTGATAAAGCATCAAGGTGCCGATGCGGTCGGCACTCACGCCGTCGGCGAGGTTCTTCCTGACGGCAGGCTTGCCGGTCATCGTGTAGGAAACCGCATCGCGCAGCAGCGGCGCGCGGGTGGCGCGGTATTGGCCGGCCTCGTCGATGCGGAAGCGCGACGGCAGGCCCGCCGCCTCGCAATGCGCCCAGTGCGCCAGCATCTCGGGATCGCTGTCGGCACCCGGCACGCCGGTGATGGTGGGCGCCTCGGGGAAGGTCTTGCACAGTTCGGGATGGTTGGCCGCGCAGTGGTAACACTCGCGGTTGTTCTCCCACACCAGCTTCCAGTTGCCCTTTTCGATGATGGTCGTCTCGTGCGCGACCTTGGCATTGGCTAGGTTGTGCGGCGTGAAAAACGGCTCCATCAACGTGCAGAACGGCGCGAAATCGGCCGGCTCATCCGCGAGGCAGATGAAGATGTAGCCGGCGACGCTCTCGCAGGCGACAGGCTTGAGGCCGAAATCCTCCTTGCAGAAGCCCTCCGCCATCTGGCGCGCAAAGACCAGCGACCCGTCGAGGTCGTAGGTCCACTGATGGTAAGGGCAGACCAGACGGGCCGAGGTGCCGCGCTCGGTGTTGCACACGCGGCTGCCGCGGTGGCGGCAGGAATTGTGCAAGGCGCGGATCTGGCCGTCACGGCCGCGCACGATCACCACCGGATAGGCGCCGACCTGCACGGTGAAGAAGGAGCCGGGCTTGGCGATCTCGCAGTCATGGCCGACGAACAGCCAGTCGCGATACCAGATCAGCTCGAGGTCGAGCCTGAAAAAATCCGGGTCGATGTAGAAGGGCTGTTGGAGGGAAAAGCCGTCGCGCCGCTCGCGGATCAGCCTCAGCATCTCGTTGCGGGTATCCCCGGTGCGTATATCCATGTCCGTCCTCGCATTCGCACAAGGACTGAACTTGGTGGTGATTGAGGGGTAGATGGCCGCAGGCGAGCATCGCCCGAAGCGCTCTGCCTCTTGACCGCCCACCGCGATCAGTCAGATTACGTCCGAGGCTGGTTTCCGGGCTCCGAAGCTGGCCTTTTCAGGCCGTCCCGACACCTTCCCAGGCTTTCCGCCCAGTGGTTTTCGTCGGGGTTCAGCTCCGCTACCGTTGCGGGGGCAGCGCCGGCATCAAACCGGCTTCCCAATTATCCCGCCGTCGTTTCCGCTGACGGGCACCTTGAACATCTCAATCAGACCACGAAGCGACCGCCCGCGAAGCCATGAAAGCGACATCGGCAAAGCGCGAAGGCGACAGGCGATCGTGCGAGTCACCCACGCAGAGCGGCAACGATCGCATCCAGCCCATCGGTGAGTGCAGCCGGCCCAGGTTGCAGTATCAGCGGCGATTTTATCTCCGCGATTCGTCCGGTTCGCACTGCTGGAATCACATCCCATCCGGACCGACTTGAGATGCGGTCCGGCACGACCCTCTTGCCGCACCAGGAGGCGAGGATGACATCCGGCGCCGCCCTGACGACCTCTTTCGACGAGACGATCCGGTCCTTCGCCGCCTTATGTCCTGCACGGCCGCGGAATATGTCGATGCCGCCGGCGATGCCGATCAGCTCCGAGACCCAGCCGATGCCGCTGATCATCGGTTCGTCCCATTCCTCGAAATACACCTTCGGCCTTGTCCGATCACCGGTGGACGCGGCAACTCGGTTGAGCCGCTCCTCGTAATCGCGAGCCAGTGCATCGGCCTTCCAGCGCGCCGACCGTCCGTATCATGGCGAGAATGCCGGCGATGTCGCGATGATTGAAGGCATGCACGGCGACGCCGGCGCGGACCAGGTCGGCGACGATATCGGCCTGAAGATCCGAGAAGGTCAGGACGATATCGGGTTCGAGCGCCAGAACCTTCGGGATGTCGGCCGAGGTGAAGGCAGACACGCGTGGCTTCTCGCGCCGAACCTGCGGCGGGCGCACGGCATAGCCGGAGACGCCGACGATGCGGTCCTGTTCACCCAGCAGATACAGGGTTTCCACCGTCTCTTCCGTCAGGCAGACGATGCGTTCCGATGGAAACCTGTTCATCCGAGCCTCGTCAGTCCCAGGCCAATGCCCCGCCGTTCTGGTATTCGATGACGCGGGTCTCGAAGAAGTTCTTCTCCTTCTTCAGGTCCATCGCCTCCGACATCCACGGGAATGGATTCTCCACTTCTGCGAAGACCGGCGTCAACCCGAGTTGCGCGCAGCGGCGGTTGGCGATGAAGTGCATATACTGCTCGCACAGCGCCGCGTTCAGCCCGAGGAAACCTCGCGGCATGGTATCGCGGCCGTAGGCGGCTTCCAGTTCGGCGGCGTCGGAGATCATGCCGCGAACCTCATCCTGGAAAGCTTTGGTCCACAGATGCGAGTTCTCGTTTCTGATCTGGTTGATGACGTCGATGCCGAAATTGAGATGAATGGATTCGTCGCGCAGGATGTACTGGTACTGCTCGGCGATGCCGACCATCTTGTTGCGCCGGCCGAGCGACAGGATCTGCGCGAAGCCGGTGTAGAACCACATGCCCTCGAAGATGACGTAGAAGGCAACGAGGTCGCGCAGGAAGGCCTGGTCGGCTTCCGGCGTGCCGGTCCTGAAGTCGGGATCGTCGAGGTGCTGCGTGTGCTTGAGCGCCCATGCCGCCTTGTCTGTGATCGACGGCACCTCGCGATACATGTTGAACAGCTCGCCCTCGTCCAGTGCGAGGCTTTCGACGATGTACTGGAACGTGTGCGTGTGGATCGCCTCCTCGAAGGCCTGCCGCAGCAGATACTGCCGGCATTCGGGATTGGTCAGGTGGCGGTATATGGCGAGCACGATATTGTTCGCCACCAGCGATTCAGAGGCCGCGAAGAAGCCGAGGTTGCGCTTGAGCATGCGACGCTCGTCGTCGGTAAGCCCATCCTTCGACTTCCACAACGCGATATCGGCCTGCATGGAGACTTCCGTTGGCATCCAGTGGTTGTTGCAGCCGGACAGGTATTTTTCCCAGGCCCAACGATACTTCAGCGGCAGGAGTTGGTTCACGTCCGCGCGGGCGTTGATCATGCGCTTGTCGTCGACCGAGACGCGCGCCGCACCCCGGTCGATGGCGCCGAGGCCGGTGGCGTCGACAGAAGACTCCGCGCCAACAGCGACGTTGATGGCGGTCGCGGGATTGGCTTTCGGTTCGGACCAGTCGAGCATTTTTCTGTTTCCTTTTTCTTCGCTGCTCACTGGCAGGCTTCACATTCAGGATCGTCGATGGCGCAGGCCTTGCCCCACGCCGCATCTGGATTGATCGCGACGGGGGCGGCCGTAACGCTGGCCGAAACGGCGTTGAGCTTGCCGTCGGTGCCCTTCAGCGTCGATTTCTCGACATGGGTGGCCGAGCGGGAGCGCAGGTAATAAGTCGTCTTCAATCCCTTGCGCCAAGCCAGGCGATAAAGCTCGTCCAACTTCCGGCCGCTCGGATTGGCGATGTAGAGGTTGAGCGACTGCGCCTGGTCTATCCACTTCTGGCGGCGCGAGGCGGCTTCGATCAGCCACGAGGACTCGATCTCGAATGCTGTGGCATAGAGCGCCTTGAGGTCGTCGGGAATGCGATCGATCTGGCCCACAGAGCCGTCGAAATATTTCAGGTCCGAGACCATAACTTCGTCCCACAGGCCTCTGGCCTTCAGGTCGTGGACGAGTTGAGCGTTCACAACCGTGAAGTCGCCGCTCATGTTCGATTTGACGAACAGGTTCTGGTAGGCCGGCTCGATCGACTGCGACACGCCGCAGATGTTGGAGATCGTCGCCGTCGGCGCGATCGCCATCGTGTTGGAGTTGCGCATGCCGGTCTTCTTCACTCGCTTGCGCAGCGTTTCCCAGTCGAGGGTCGAACCGCTGTCCATCTCGACGCCGGGCCGTGCCTCCTCCAGCAGACGGATGGAATCGATCGGCAGGATACCCTTCGACCACAACGAGCCGTCGAAGCTCGGATAGCGACCCCGCTCGGCGGCAAGGTCCACCGAGGCGGAAATGGCGTGATAGCTGATCGCCTCCATGCTTTCGTCGGCGAACGCGGCAGCCGCTTGCGATGCATACGGGATACGCAGCTTCTGAATCGCATCCTGGAAACCCATCAGACCGAGACCGACCGGGCGGTGACGCAGGTTCGAGCGCCGCGCTTCGGGGATGGTGTAGAAGTTGATATCGATGACGTTGTCCAACATGCGCATCGCCGTGCCGACCGTCTTGGCTAGCCGGTCGAGGTCGAGGCCATTTTCGGTCACATGGTTGAGCAGGTTGACCGAGCCGAGGTTGCATACCGCCACCTCGTCCTTCGACGTGTTGAGCGTGATCTCGGTGCACAGATTAGAGGAATGCACGACGCCGACATGGCCCTGCGGCGAGCGGATGTTGCAGGGATCCTTGAAGGTGACCCACGGATGCCCGGTCTCGAACAGCATGGTCAAAATCTTGCGCCACAGGTCGAGCGCGCGGACCTTGCGGAACACCTTTATGCCGCCGGCGGCAGCCTTCGCCTCATAGGCCTCGTAAGCAGCTTTGAAGGCTGTCCCGTAGAGGTCGTGCAGGTCCGACATCTCGTCCGGCGAGAACAGCGTCCATTCGCCGTCCGCTTCGACGCGCTGCATGAACAGGTCCGGCACCCAGTTGGCCGTGTTCATGTCGTGGGTGCGGCGGCGGTCGTCGCCGGTGTTCTTCCTGAGGTCGAGGAATTCCTCGATGTCGACGTGCCAGGTCTCCAGATAGGCGCAGACGGCGCCCTTGCGCTTGCCGCCCTGGTTGACGGCGATCGCCGTATCGTTGGCCACCTTCAGGAACGGCACCACCCCCTGGCTCTCGCCGTTGGTGCCCTTGATGTGGGCGCCGAGGCCGCGCACCGGGGTCCAGTCGTTGCCCAGTCCGCCGGAATATTTCGCCAGCAGCGCGTTGTCCTTGACCGCCTTGAAGATGCCGTCGAGATCGTCGGCGACCGTGGTCAAGAAGCAGGAGGAAAGCTGCGGGCGCAGCGTTCCCGAATTGAACAGCGTAGGCGTCGAAGCCATGAAATCGAAGGAAGAAAGGAGGTCGTAGAATTCAATGGCGCGCGCCTCGCGGTCGATCTCACGCACGGCAAGGCCCATGGCGACGCGCATGAAGAAAGCCTGCGGCAGCTCGAACCGCTTGCCCTTGGTGTGCAGGAAATAGCGGTCGTAGAGCGTCTGCAGGCCGAGATACTGGAAGTTCAGATCGCGTTCCGGCTTCAGCGCCGCGCCCAGCCGCGCGAGGTCGAAGCGGCCGAGTTCGGGATCGATCAGTTCGGCCTCAACGCCGACACGCAGGAATTCGGGGAAATAACTGGCATAACGCGCCGCCATTTCCGCCTGCGTCGCCTGCTCCGGGCGAGCCGATACGAAGGTGAGCGCCTCCCGGCGCAGGCGGTCGAGCAGCAGCCGCGCCGAGACGAAGGCGTAGTTGGGTTCCTGCTCGACCAGCGTGCGGGCGGCCAGGATTGGCGCCAGCGACAGTTCATCCAAGGAAAGGCCATCATAGAGGTTGCGCTTGGCCTCGCTCAGGATCGGCGCGGCGGACACGGCGTCCAGCCCGTCGCAGGCTTCCTCGACGATACGGGCCAACCGCTCCTCGTCGAGCGGCTTGAGTGATCCATCCTCCATTGTGACATGCAGCGACGTTTCGGAGCTTGCCACCTCCGCCGCCTTTTCCGCCACGCGCTCGCGCGCCCGCTCCTCACGATAGAGCACATAGGCGCGCGCCACTTTGTGATGCGCGCCGCGCATCAGCGCGAGTTCGACCTGGTCCTGCACGTCCTCGATGTGGAAGGTGCGGCCTTCGCCGACGCGCCGTGTCAGCGCGGAAGCCACCTGATCGCTGAGATCCGCAACCACGTCGTGCACGCGCCGCGAGCCTGCCGCCGTCGATCCCTCCACCGCCAGGAAGGCCTTGGTCAGCGCGACCGTGATCTTCATCGGATCGAACGGCGTCACCGCACCGTTGCGTCGGATGACGCGGTAACCCGGTTCCGTCGGGGTATGTTCGCTGTCGTCGAGAAGGATCGGAGCCTTGTCGGCCGCTTCGGTGTGGAGTTCGGTAGTTGTCTGCATCGTTTCCCCGTGGCGTTGCGGACGGGGAGCGCGAGGGACACATGCCGGAAGCGCGCGACACTGGCGCACGAGGCACGCGCACCGCCGGGACACCCCGCCCGAGGTTCGTTCATGGCGTCACGGCAGGTCTCCTGGCTCGCAGGTCGTCGCCGCTGTCCAACCTTCCCGGTGCCTCGACACCAGTGGCGTTACACGGACAGCGACTCGCTGCTTACAGTTGCGGGGGCAGCGCCGGCATTCCCGAATTCGGGGCACCGGCTTCCCTCTTAGCTCCGAAGCACGAATCGCTAAGGAGAACCATGACGCCTATATATAGCTCGTTTATTGCGTATGGCGTCAATATTTAGAATCGCAAAAGGTTGCGAGAGTGTGGATGACGGCCCACCGTGCCTCGCAGTCGGTTCATTTCCGGTCGTGCGACAGCAGCGCTCGCAGATGAACCATACTCACACGCGGTAACGTCAATCCGTGGTCGATAAAGCCGGGTAGAGAGCCTCCGCCAGATCGCGTATCGCGTCGGCGGTGCGCGGACCGAAGCCGATCATATAGGCTCCGTCGAGGACAACCAGGGCGCGGTTCTTCGCGGCGGGCGTCACGGCCAGTGCCGGTATGGAAAAGACCTCCTCAGCGGTCGGTCCGCCCTTGCCGTCGCCCATCATCAGGATCACGTCGGGCGCCAGTTCGATGAGTTTCTCCTCCGATGCGGCCTTATAGCCTTCGACCACCGCCATCGGGTTGATGCCGCCAGCATAGCGGATAATGGCATCGGCGGCCGTGCCCGACCCGGCCGCTGTCAGCCTGACCAGACCGTGGAAGAACACCACCTTCTTGCGCTGCTCCTGCGGCATGTCGGACGTCAGCTTTGCAGCCGAATCGAAGGCCACGATCACCTTGCTGGACAGTTCTCCACCCTTGTCGCGAAGGTCGAGCGCTGCGGCGATCAAGTCGATCTTGCGCCGAATCCCCTCGCGCGAATTGTCCTCCGGAACGAAGACGATCGGGACGGATAGCGAGGTCAGCACGTCGACAGCCTCGGGCGGCCCGATATCCTCGGCGGCCAGGATCAGGTCGGGGTCCATCGCGACAAGGCCCTCGGCCGAGAGCTTGCGGCGATAGCCGACATTGGGCTTGCCCGTGACCTCCTGCGGATAGCTGCTGCCCCTGTCCACGGCGATGATCCGCTCGCCCGCCCCGAGGGCGTGGACGATCTCGGTGATGTCCGATCCCAAGGTGACGATCCGTTCGCCGCTTCCCGTTTCGACGATGCCGCCACGCACATCGACGACTTCGGCGGCGCCGGCAACCGAGACCCAGTTCGACAGGCACGCCACAAGCCAGAGAACGGCGAGCAAGGCCAGCGATTTTCCGATGATGGCACGGTGGTCGAAACTGCCGTGTTCGCGCCTGACAACCATGATCGTCCTCCGGACTTCACCGACATCCTGATCGGCGTATAGAAATAAAGTTGACTCTTGTCATCATGTTTTAATATCTAGCCATCGCAGCCGCCGTTGGTTGCGCATCACGCATCGCCAGCCGCGGCCCAGAGCCACCGCCAGCCATGGAATCATGACTCGGGGGCTCCATCAGCATGAGACAGACAAACAGGAAGACGATTCTGGCCGGCGCCGCGCTGACACTTGCATGCGGCGTCTCCATGGTGCCGCCGGCAGGCGCGCAGGAACAGCAGGCCCCCGCAACCAAGGCAGATCGTCCGCCCGCCGCCGTTTCGTCCAAAGCGGTCCCAACTGTGCTGGATCGCATCACGATCACAGCGACCATGGTGAAGGAAGCGATCATCGACGCCCTGGCCGGCATCAGCACGGTCGACAGCCAGGAGTTGGAGCGCATCCAGCCCGATACCGCCGCCGACATCTTCCGTGCCACGCCGGGCGTCGCCGCCTCGATGAACGGCGACGATCCGGCAACCGCCATCAACATCCGCGGCCTGGAGCAATATGGCCGCGTGGTGGTGACGCTGGACGGCGCACGACAGGACTACTGGCGCGTCGGCCACGGCTCGGGTTCCTTCTACGTCGAACCGGAACTGATCAAGGACGCCACGGTCATTCGCGGCCCCGTCTCCAACGCCTATGGATCGGGCGGCATCGGCGGCGTGGTTTCGTTCGAAACCAAGGACGCCGGCGATTTCCTGTTTCCCGAGGAACGCTGGGGGCTCAGCGAAAAGCTCGGCTACGAGAGCAACGGAGACGGGTTCACCACCAGCACGACAGGCGCATACCGCTTCAGCGAGGAGGCCGACATCATCGGCAACATCATCTACCGCGATCGCAACGCCTACGAAGACGGCAACGGCGACATGGTTCCGTGGACCGGCGAGACGGTGAAGAGCGGCTATCTCAAGGCGACGATGCGCCCGGCCGACGGACACGAACTGAAGCTCGGCATGATCCTGCAGAACTACAATGACTTCATCACCGGTTCGAGCGGCTCAACCTCACCGACGCTCAGCCGCTACGACGCCAATACGGTGAATCAGACCTATACGGCCGCCTATACCTGGCGGCCGGACGACAACGCCCTCATCGACTTCAGCGCCAATGTCTACCACAACCGAACGAAGGCGGATCAGGCGCAGGTGTGGCCTAAGTCGGCCATCGGCAACTCGCGCTACTACGACGTCGCCACAACCGGCTTCAACCTGAAGAACTCGTCGCGCTTCGAAGCCGGCGGCCTGGCGCACACGGTGACCTACGGCGCCGACTACTACGACCTGACCGGCGATTCCGACACCGCCCATTTCGGTGCAGGCGAGCAGCAGGGCTATGGCGGCTTCCTGCAATGGCAGGGGGACTACGGCAACTGGTTGCAGATGATCGCCGCCATCCGCTACGACGGCTACCAGCTCGACGGCCAGACCAGAACCGTGCCGCCCCAGAACGCCTCGCTGTCGGGGGATCGCTGGTCACCCCGACTGACCGTCGGCGTCACCCCTGTCGAAGGATTCCAGGTCTATGGAACCTATTCGGAAGGCTACCGCGCGCCGGGACTTCAGGACGTCTATCGCGGCGGCGGCGCACATGGCTCCGGCGACAGCTATATTCCCAACCTTTTGTTGCAGCCGGAGACCGCCAAAAGCTGGGAAGCCGGCGTCAACCTGAAATACAACGACGTGCTTGCGACCGGCGATCTGCTGCGCGCCAAGGTGAACGTGTTCCACACCGACGTCGAGAACTACATCGACGTCGATCTGACCACGACGCCGCGCACCGCCATCAATATAGGCGACGCCCGCCTGAAGGGCGTGGAGGCGGAGACCGTCTACGACTACGGCTGGGGCTTCGTGAACTTGGCCGGTGCGCTGATCGACGCCAAGATCGTCGACGGTGTGTATGCGGGACAGGCGCTGAACAACACGCCCCTCGACCGGTTCGCGGCGACAGTCGGTTTCCGGGCGTTCGAGGACAAGCTGACCTTCGGCGCGCAGTATCTGAGCATCGGCGAGATTACCCGCACGAGCCGGACGAACCCCAAAGCCAAGCCCGTCGTCGATGAAGGATTCGACCTCGTCAACGTCTTCGCCAACTGGCAGGTCAACGACAATGTGCGGCTCGATTTCGGCGTCGATAACGTCTTCAACGAAGCTTACACCGACCCGCAGAGTTCGTGGTCGACGACCGCAGCAACCGAGGAAGGAAAGGGCCGGACGTTCAAGGTTGCCCTGACAGGCCGCATCGGTGGATGAAACCCAGGATACCGGACATGACAAACCTGAACTGCGAAGCGCAACTGCGCCTGCCGAACCTGCCGCACTACATCGACCGTATCACCGATCGGTTGCAGAGCTTCGACGCTGAAGTCCGGCAGGACGCGCGAAGGATAGGCTTTCGCTTCGCCTTCGGCCATGCCTCCTTCGACATGGAGCCGGACCGGCTGATCATGCGTGCTGAAGCGGATGATCGCGACGGCCTTGCACGGGTCAAGGATCTGCTCGCCAGGGCAATCAAGGTGTATGCAAAGGAAGATAACCCGGACATCGTCTGGAATGGCGACTTGGCGCAGGACACGCAACCGGCGCAGTTTCGCGAGATGAAGGTCGTTCAGGTCGGCGACCTCACCCCGCACATGCGGCGCATCCGGTTCGCCGGCGAGGATCTCGGCCGGTTCGACAAATTCGGCGGCATGCACATCCGCGTCCTGTTTCCGACGCGGGCTGTTCCGGATCCCGTCTGGCCGGTGCTGGGTGGCAACGGCTTGCCGCTCTGGCCGTCTGAGGAGCGGCGCCCGCCGGCGCGCGTCTATACCATTCGTTCGCTCGACGTCGAGGCCGGTTTCATGGATGTCGATTTCCTCGTCCATGAGGGAGAGAGCGTGGGCTCGGCCTGGGCGCTGCAGGCAGAACCGGGCCAGAAGGTCGGGATCATGGGGCCGGTCGGGCGACCGGTGCGGCAGGCCGACTGGTATCTGCTCGGTGGCGACGAAACGGCCCTGCCGGCAATTGGCCGTCTGCTCGAAACCCTGCCGGCCTCGACGAAAGGCATCGCCTTTATCGAAATTGCAAACCGGGGCGAGCGGCAGTCGATCGGCAACGCCACGCAGATCGAATTGCATTGGCTGGAACGGAACGGCAAGGCGGCAGCCACCGACGAGCGGTTGGCCGGCGAGGTGCTGTCGGTTCAGTGGCCACGGGACGGCTCCACATTCGGCTGGTTCGCGGCAGAGGCGTCGGCGGCCAAAACCGTGCGCGACCATTGGCGCGAGACGATGGCGCTTGGCCGCGACCAGACGCTGGCCGCCGCCTATTGGCGACGCGGGACGGCTGGACTGATGGCGGGCTGATGGCGATCTACATCCCTATGCATTGTCGGTCACGCAGATAGAATGTCCGTCGATGCATAGGACCCTTACCGGCAAGCCATATGTGGCAGAAAGAACCATGTCGGTAAGGACGTTCGAGGCCGAACCGATCAGCGGCGTTGATCGCGGTGAGAGCACAAGTGTGCGCTCCGCTAGTCCAAGTGCATGATCCGGAACATGGGTGGTGAAGATGACGGCCAGTCCATCATCGGAAAGCCTCCGCATCAGCGCAAGGAACCGAACCTGGTTGGCGAAATCAAGATGCGCTGTCGGCTCATCGAGGATCATCAACTTCGGCGCTTGGACCAGCACGCGCGCGATCTGCGCGAGCTGGCGTTCGCCGCCACTGATCTCGGTATAGGCCGCGTCGATCAAGTGCGCGATGCCCAGCGTGTGCAACTCCGCTATTTTCCACGCAGCCTGTCGATCCCGTTTTATCTCCGATAATGTTGCCTTATCAATTGCATACCGACTCTTGCGACACGTCCCTCGGCACAAAGGTCGCCGAGGCCAAACGCGAAACCATCGCACAACGCCGCTTGCTACACCGCAAAGCAGCTACCTTGATGCGCCAGAGCTTCCGTTAGCTCGCGCCGCTCGACTGAAATGCGCTAGGCGGGCGTTCACTGAAAGCGACGGCGAGGCCGGCAACAATGTAGCTGCCGCCCTAGCCTTGATCTGTGTACTCGCGATACGCCCCTATAATGCTCCAACGAAAGCTTCTATCGCAGGAGATTAGTCCAGATCCTGTCGTACAGCTTGACGACCTTGTCGTCGCAGGGTGGAACGAACTCCGGTTCCGGCAGGCCGGCCGGTATGACGATCTCCGGGGCGTCCAGCAATTCCGGGTCCATGAATTTCTCGGCGCCCTTGATACCGCCCATATAGCGTGCATAGTTCGAGATCAGCGCCGCGTTGGCGGGGTCCATAAGGAAGTTCAGGAAAACCTTCGCGTTCTCGACATTGGGAGCGCCCTTCGGAACCGCGACATTGTCCATCCAGCCGGTAAACCCCTCCTTGGGGTAGATATATTTAAGGCTGGGCTTTTCGGCGTGCGCCCGCATGGCGTAGCCGTTCCAGAACATAGTCGCCGCGACATCGCCAGAAGCGATCATCTGCTTGGGATCAGACGAATAGGTGCGAACCCATTGCTTTTGCTGCAAAAGCAAATCCGAAACCTTCCTCAGGTCTGCCGGGTTGGAATTGCAGCGGGGCAGGGCCAGATAGCGCAGCGCCATGTTCATGACGTCGTTGACGTCGCGCATCATGTTGATCTTGCCCTTCAGCTCGTCCGGCGGATCGAACAGCAGAGAAAGGCTGTCGGGCGGGTTCTTGACGACATCCGTATTCACCTGGATCGCCGTGGTCCCCCATTGCCAGGGAATCGAGTAGAGATTGTCCGGGTCCCAGTAGCGGGTCGTCCATCTTTCATCGACGTTCTTGAAGTTGGGAAGGGCCTTTGGGTCGACGGGCTCGAGCAGCCCTTCGCGGACCATGATGGCGACCATGTAGTCGCCCGGCACGATGATATCGTAACCGGTGGCGCCCGACTTCAGCTTGGCCAGAAGCGTCTCGTTCGAATCATAGGTGTCAATCGTCACCTTGATGCCGGTTTCGGCCTCGAATTTCTTGACCAGTTCGGGGTTGGTGTATTCGCCCCAGTTGTAGATTCTGAGCTCCCCTCCCGCCGCTGCGGGGCCGGCCGTCGCCAGACCGAGCGCCAGCGCGGCGAGAGCCGCGGAAACCGCGTATGTTCCAGGCATGTTCACTCCTCCGTTGTTGTTTCTTGCGAACCCTTCGTCCGGCGGATGCCGCCGAGATAGTGCGACGCGACGACCAGCAGGATCGAAACGGCCAGAAGCAGCGTGGAAATGGCGTTGATCTCCGGCGTCGCGCCATGGCGCACCATGCCGTAGATATGGACGGGAAGCGTCGTGGACCCCGCACCGCTGACCATCGCCGAGATCACGAAGTCGTCGAGCGAGATGATGAAGGCCAGCAGCGCCCCCGATGCGATCCCCGGCGCCATCAGGGGCAGCGTAACTTTCCAGAACGCATCGCGCGGCGAAGCGTAAAGGTCGCGAGCAGCGGTTTCGAGCGTCGGGTCGAGCAACTGGTAGCTGGACTGGATCGGCAGATAGGCAAAGGGGATGCAAAAGACGGTATGGGCGACGATCAGCGTGGTGAGGCCGAGCGGCAGCCCGATCGCGATGAAGAAGGCGAGGCTGGCGACGGCGGTGACGACCTCGGGCACCATGAGCGGCAGGTTGATGACCATCGCGGATGTCCCGTGGCCGGCGCTCCTGTCGGGCCGGCGCGCCACCACCGCCAGCATGGCGACGGTCGTCGCGATAAGGGTGGCGATGGTCGCCACGACAAGGGAGTTCACCGCGGCGCGCTGAATGTTGTCGTCGTTGAAGACGTTGTGAAACCATTTCAGCGAAAGGCCCTGCCAGACGGCGATCGTCGAGCCGGCGTTGAAGGCGTAGACCACCAAGACGATGATCGGGATGTAGAGGTAGGCGAGCGCGAATAGGGCCGCGCCGCGGAATCCCGGAAAGTGGGTCGCGCGAGGGTTCATGGATGCAGCCTCTGCCGGCCTGGTTTCGACCGCGCCGCCTGGGCGAGCAGGATCAACAGCACGATGGTAAGGAGGATGACGGCCAGCGCCGCGCCGAACGGCCAGTTGCGCGACTGCTGGAACTGGAGGGCGATCAGGTTCCCGATCATCATGCTCTTGCCGCCGCCGAGCAAGTCGGGTGCCAGATAGGTGCCGACGCTGGGAATGAAGACAAGGATGCAGCCGGCCGCCACGCCGCCTTTGGACAGCGGGAAAATGATATGGCGCAGAATCGCGGCGCGGCCCGCATAGAGATCGCTGGCGGCGTCCAGCAGGCGCAGGTCGAGCCGCTCCATTGCCGCGAAGATCGGCAGCACCATGAAGGGCAGGTAGGAATAGATCAATCCTATCTCGACCGCCCAGTCGTTGTAGGCGAGCGGCAGGGGCGTCCGGAGGATGCCGAGCGCCATCAGCACCTGGTTGACGGGCCCCTCGTCGCGCAGGACCAGGAGGATGGAAAGCGTGCGGATCAGAAGGTTGGTCCAGTAGGGAATGGTGATCAGGAAAAGCCAGACGGTGCGCTGCCGACGCGGCCGGGTGGCGATGAACCATGCCGTCGGGAAGCCGATGATCAGGCAGCCCGCCGTCGCCGCCAGGGCCAGAACGAAGGACCGCAGCAGGATTTCGATATAGGCCGACTGAAACGTCCATATCGCAGGATCGAACATATCCTGCTCGAACAGGAACTGCCGGTAGGCGTCGGTCGAGAAGTTCCATACGACGCCGCCGTAGGTCGCCGGCTCAAGTAACGAATAGACGATCACGATCAACAGCGGACCGCCCATGAAAGCGCCGATGATCGCGAAGGCGGGGAAGCCGAGCCATCCACGCGTGCTCCGGTTGCCCGATGTCACGGCCGGAGCTGCGGTCAGCAAGCTATCGGAAGCGGCGCTCATGACACGCCGCTTTCAGCGAAAAAATGGCCGGCGCCCGGACGGAAGGCGAGAGGCAGCACTTCGCCCACCTGGACCGCAGGGGCACCGCTCGAAGGAAGGCGCACACGCAGGTCGGTGCCGCCGCCTTCCAGTTGCAGGTCGAGCGCCGTCTCCGAGCCGAGGAAGGTGACGGCCTTGACCTTGACGGGCAGCGACGCCTTTTGCGGAGACGGGGCTATATGCAGGTCTTCCGGCCGGAAGGCGAGGACGCCCGCCCCCTGGTGATGTGTTCCGCGCACCGCCAGCACAAGGCTGTCGCTCACGCGGCAACGAACAGCGCCTTCGTCTCCGCCCTCCGCCAGCGTGGGGATGAACGACATTTCACCGATGAACTGGGCGACGAAGCGCGTCTTCGGCGCGTCGTAGATTTCGCGCGGCGTGCCTTCCTGCTCAACTCGGCCGTCGCGCATCACCGCGATCCGGTCCGAGATGGCCAGCGCCTCTTCCTGATCGTGCGTCACCATGAGGAAGGTGATGCCGGTTTCGCGCTGCAGGCGCTTGATCTCCGCCTGCATCCCTTCGCGCAACTTGCGGTCGAGCGCGGAAAGCGGCTCGTCGAGAAGCAGCAGCCGCGGCGACGGCGCAAGGGCGCGGGCGAGTGCGACGCGCTGCTGCTGGCCGCCCGACAATTGCGCCGGCTGGCGCGACGCGAACTCCTTCATCTGGACAAGCGCCAGGATTTCGGCCACGCGGCGGCGAATGACCGCGGCGGGCTGCCGCTTCATGCGCAGACCGAAGCCAACGTTCTCGGCGACCGTCATATGCGGGAAGAGGCTGTAGTTCTGAAACACCGTATTGACGGGCCGGGACTCGGGCGGACGATGCGTTTGCGGCTCGCCGAACAAGGCGATTTCACCCGAATCGGGCTGCTCGAAGCCCGCGAGCAGCCTCAGCAGGGTCGTCTTGCCGCAGCCGGAGGGACCCAACAGGGTAAAGCAGGCGTTCTCCGGAATCGTGAGGCTCACATCGTCCACCGCCCTGATCGGTCGACCACGATCGGCGGAAAAGGTCTTGACGACATGGCTGATCGACGCGGTCATGTGTCCCCCCTATTGCATTTTGTTGCGCAAAATACAGTTTATCGGCGCGGCTTTGTCAAGGCCCCGTTCGGCTTTTGCGCGACGGCGCCGGACGGCGGATCGATGCGGTTCAGGAAATCCAGGAATGAGGCAGCGTCTTCCGGGCGCCGACATGCCGACATGGACGGGCCGACCGGAGGGCCAGCGCCAAGGACAGGACAGCCTGTCGGCCCTCCCCTAGCCGTCTGGTGGTCCCGGCTTGTCTTCAGGCAGGTCTAACGTTTCGCCGTCGGCGTATTCGACAGGGCTGCCGGCTTGAAATGAACCACATCCAGAATGTGCTTCTCCATCAGGGCCGCCGCTTCCTCCAGCTTTGCCTCCAGCACGAGATCGATCATGGCTATGTGTTCCCGATAGAAGCCGCGTACGCGCGAGGGCTCGTCATAGCTGCGGTAGTCGATCAGGCGCCGCGTACGGCTTTGCTGCTCGATCGCCTGGAGAATGAACCGGTTGCCCGAAAGTCCGGCAAGCAGTTCGTGGAAGCGCACGCTTGCCGCGAAGACGTCCGCCGGCCGCGTGCTACCGCTCAAATTCTCGAGGATGTGCACCTGCTCCTTTCTGCATGCCAGCAGCCGCTTGCCGTCGATGCGGAAGGTCGGCTGACGAAGCCCGGCGGGCTCGAGGATCAGGCGGAAACGCTGGCTTTCCTCGTTAGCCCCGATCGTGCGCAGCAAATCCTCGAACTGCCAGCCATAGCCGGGATTGGCCCGGATGATGCCCTCGGACGACAGCCGTGCCAGCGCTTCCATCAGCGCCGGCCGATCGGTGCCGTATCGCCGCAGAAGGCGGGCTTCGCTGACTCGGCCTTTCAGGCGTCCGTCGATATAGTCGGAGATCATGCTGTCGTAGATGAGATCGCTTTCGCGTTTCTCCTCCTTGAGCATGGGAATTTTCAGTTTCGACACGTCCGCCTTGAGAAAATAGCCACGATGGGCGATCCGCTCGACCCTGCCCTGCTTCCTGAGAAGATCCAGGGCACCGCGGATCGGCGTGCGCGAGACGCCGAATTCCGACGACAGGACGGTCTCTACCAGATGAGCTCCGACCGGCATCTTCTCGCGATGCGAGAAGGCCAGGATTTTGTTGGCGATCTCCCGCTCCAGCGGAGTCGCGCTTTCAGTCCCGTCGGTGTCATTGAGCATGGCTTTGTTCCAGGCGCGCCTTCCGATCCGATTCAACCGTCATCCAGCATAGCCCGGCAACGGCATGCAGAAAATCCGCGGCGTCAAGGATCGGGCCGAAAACGCTGCGGACACAGCGTGACGCGATTCATGACCTCGGCAACCGCCCGCGCCTGCGCATTGGGCGACTTCGCAAGGCCGTCGATCACCGCCACGACATCGTCGTGCCGCTTGTCCTGGCTCATTTTGTGCGCGGCCTCGATCGAGCTGGCCGTGATCGAGAAGGAAGCAGTACCTCGCGCATACATCTCCACTGTCTCGCGGCTGATGTCCGTCATGCGCCAGCCCGTGCCGAGCACCGCCTCGAAATGCTCGACGGTGCGGTCCAGCACACGCCGGTTTTCCTCCATCGTGGATGCGTGCGTCAGGTGCCCGCGAAGCTGGACCGCCGAATAGTTCCACGTCGGCACATCCTCCTCGGCCGTATAGAGGTTCGGGGTCACATAGGCGTCGGGGCCTCGGAACAACAAAAGAACCGCATCGCCGTCCGAGATCGTGCGCCAATGCGGATTGGCCCTGGCCATATGGGAAATCAGCCTCCCGCCTGACTTGTCGTCGGGATCGAACAAGGCGGGCACCGCCGTCGCTTGCAGGCCGGCGGATGCGCTGTGCGATACTAGCGTGGCCAGCCCATGCCGCGCGATCATGGCGCGGATTTCCCGGCCGTCGCGCTCGCCGAAATAGGTGGAAGTGTACATCGTGGACCTCTCTTGCCATAGATTGCATTTTGCGAGTAGAAATACAAATTGCAACAAGGGAGACGCACTTGTTTTCAGAATATGCCGATTTCGACGGGCTGGGACTTGCGGAACTGGTTCGAAGCGGACAGGTGCGCCCGCACGAGGTACTGGACGCGGCCTGGCGCGCGATCGACGCGCTCAATCCGCGCATCAATGCCGTCGTCGCCTCGATGCGCTCCATCGCCGAGCGCGACATCCGCCGCGGCCTGCCGGACGGTCCTTTCCGGGGCGTGCCGATGGTCCTGAAGGACGAATATCTTTTCTATTCCGGCTTTCCCTGCGATTTCTCCAGCCGCCTTGGGCAGGGCATGACCGCGCCTTACGATTCGACCCTGGTGAAGCGCTATCTCGCGGCCGGTCTCGTCATAACGGCGAAATCGAACCTGCCGGAGTTCGGCGCAAGTGTAACGACCGAACCCGTCGCCAAGGGCGCGTGCAACAATCCCTGGGACCTTTCCCGCACCGTCGGGGGCTCGTCCGGTGGCTCGGCGGCGGCGGTGGCGAGCGGGATGGTGCCGGTCGCCTATGCCAATGACGGCGCCGGCTCCATCCGGATTCCGGCCTCCTGCACCGGATGCTTCGGCCTGAAGCCGACGCGCGGCCGCACGCCCACCGGACCGGTCGACGGCGAATATTGGAACGGCCTGGTCATCCAGCACGCCATCACCCGCACCGTGCGCGACAGCGCGGCCCTGCTCGACGCCTCGGACGGATGGGAACCCGGATCGCTCCATGCGGCCCCCGCCAAGGCTGGTCCCTACCTGCAGGAGGTCTCGACGCCGCCCGGACAGCTCCGGATCGCCCTTTCGACCACGTCCCCGTCGGGCACGAATGTGGCGGCGTCCTGCGTGGAGGCGGCACGCCAAGCCGCCCTGCTCTGCCGGGAACTCGGGCACGATGTCGTGGAGGACGCCCCGGACTACAGCGGACAGGAACTCGCCGACCACATCACCGATCTGCTTGCCATCCATCTCGCCCGCGGCATCGACCAGCTTTCCGCGCAAAGCGGCAGAGCAGCTTCCGAAAGCAGCATCGAGAGCGCCCACTATCATCTCAGCGAATACGGACGGAGCCTGCCGGCGACCGCACTCCTGGCGACGCTGGAGCATTTCGGCGCACTGGCCAGGCGGGTCGCGCCGTTCTTCCAGCGCTACGACATGTGGCTGACGCCGACGCTCGGCGCCCCGCCGGTCAGGCACGGCTATATCACCGCGAACGATCCCGACTGGCGCCGCTATGTGGAACGCTATTTCGCGTTCGTGCCCTTCACCCCCCTCGCAAATGCCGCCGGACTGCCCGCCATGACGCTGCCGCTGCACCACGACGCGGATGGACTGCCGGTCGGCGTCATGTTCACCAGCCGTTTCGGCGCGGAAGACATGCTGTTCCGGCTGGCCGGACAGATCGAACGGGCAATGCCCTGGATCGGGCGCAAGCCGCCCGTCAGCACCTGGAATCTGAAGGAAGCAGCATGACGATCCCACCTTTCCGACGCCTCCACCAGCACGGCGATACCGTCGAAGGCATGCAGGCCATCGGCCTGTCGTTCCCGGAAGCCGTTGTCGACGGCGACCCGCAGGAGCGGGCGCATATCTTCTATGACCGGCCCCTCAAGCACGCGACGATTGGAATATGGGAATCCGAAGCAGGCACGGTCCGCTTCGACCCCTATCCCTTCGAGGAGCTATGTATCATCGTCGAAGGCGAGGTTGCCTTGCGCGACGATCAGGGGAGCGAGGATGCGTTTCGCGCCGGAGACCTTTTCATCATCGGCAGGGAGTTCCGCGGCCTCTGGATCATGCCGCGCCGGCTGCGCAAATTCTTCGTCGAATTGAAGACCGCGTAGGACAGCCGAGAGGGAAACCCGCCGGACCGGCCACGGAATGACAACGAGGTCTCAATCCATGGACAACGCTCTTCTCATCGACGGCGCGTGGCAGGCGCCATTGACGAAAAACTACCTTCAGGTCATCGATCCGGCGACCGAGGAAGCGTTTCAACAGATACCGGCGGCGGGGCCGGACGATGTCGGCAAGGCGGTCGATGCCGCCCGGCGGGCCTTTCAAGGTCGATGGAGCGGCACTACCGGCCGGGAACGCGCCGCATGCCTGCGCGCCATCGGGGCCGGCATAGAGACGGCCGCTCAAGCACTTGCCGAGATCGAAGTGCGCGACAACGGCAAACCCTTGCCCGAGGCGCAATGGGACGTCGCCGACGCGGCCGCCTGTTTTCGTCTCTACGCCGACTTCGCGGAAGAACTGGACGGTCGGCAGAACGAACCGGTCGCGCTGCCCGACCCCCGGTTTCTCAGCCACGTCCGCCACGAGCCGATCGGCGTGACGGGCCTGATCGTCCCCTGGAACTATCCACTGCTGATGGCTGCCTGGAAAGTGGCGCCGGCCATCGCGGCCGGCTGCACGATGGTGCTGAAGCCGTCGGAATTCACCTCGTTGACCGCCCTGCGGCTGGGAGCGATAGCGCTCGAGGCGGGCTTGCCGGCCGGCATCCTCAACATCGTCACCGGCCTCGGGCCGGATGCCGGCGCGGCGCTCGCCCGTCACCCTGCCGTCCGCAAGCTGGCCTTCACCGGAAGCGTGCCTACGGGGGTCTGCATAGCCGCCGCGGCGGCGCAGGACATAAAGAACGTCAGCCTGGAGCTCGGCGGGAAATCGCCTATCATCGTCTTCGACGACGCGGACATCGAGGCGGTTGTCGAGTGGATCCTGTTCGGCATCTTCTGGAACCAGGGCGAAGTCTGTTCGGCCACCTCGCGGCTGCTGGTGCAGAAGGCGATCGCGCCTAGGTTGATCGAGCGGCTTATGGCCGAGACCGGCAAGATCGCCATCGGCAACGGAATGGCGCCGGGAACGCTGCTCGGGCCACTGGTGAGCGCGCGGCAGCATGAACGGGTTTCGGCCTTTATTGAGGCGGGCCGGAAGACGGCGGAACTCGCGACCGGTGGCGGCCGCCCGGCACATCTGCCCAAGGGTTATTTCATCGAGCCCACCATCTTCGTCGACGTCCCGACCGACAGCACGATCTGGACCGACGAGATTTTCGGGCCGGTTCTGTGCGTGAGGACGTTCACGGACCAGGAGGAGGCGCTGCGCCTGGCCAACGACAGTGCGTTCGGGCTGGCTGCCGCCGTCATGACCGCCGACGACGACCGGGCCGAGCGCGTCGCCAATGCCCTCGAGGCCGGAATCGTGTGGATCAACTGTTCTCAGCCGACCTTTGCCGAAGCGCCCTGGGGTGGCGTGAAGAAAAGCGGGGTCGGGCGCGAACTCGGCCGGTGGGGCCTTTCCAACTACCTCGAACCGAAGCAGATAACGCGCTACGTTTCGAAGGATCCGTGGAACTGGTACTCAGGCCGGTCAGGGTGAAGGCCCCTCGCGAGACGGGTGTCCAGCGCGGCATCGCCCTCGACTTCGCCGAGGCGTCGCTGCGCCGGCACCGGACGTATGCGGGGCGGGTCTGGGAGGAATCCAAGGTATGACGATGGCTGGCCGCCTTCTGGAACATTCGAAGAATCGGGCCACGCCTCGCTATCCTGGCAGCCGGAATTCGGAGGCCTGTTTTAGATGCCGGCGCAAAAGGTCTTCCGCCCACTGCATCTCTCCCGCCTCTACGGCATCGAGAATGGCAATGTGCTCGCGACACGATTGCTCGACACGTTCGACGGGAAGATCCACGAAGACCGACGATTCCTGCATGCGGCGCAGATTATTCTGCTGGCGGACGGCCTCCGTGAGAAAGCGATTCCCCGAACAGGCGGCAAGTCCTTCATGGAAGGACGCGTTGACGCTGAACCAGTCGTCACCGTCGAAGGCGGTCGTGGCGGCGGCGTTGCGGATGCGTTCATGCGCGCGCCTGATCTGGGCGAACTGGTCCAGATCGGCCTTGAACGTCGGCGAGCGGAGCGCGGCGCACTCGATCACCATGCGAAATTCGTAGCTTTCATTGTAAGCTTGCTCGCCCACCAGCGTGTCGACGAAGCGCCAGCCGTGGCCCGGCAGCCTATGGGCCAATCCTTCGGCGGCGAACCGCATCAGGAGTTTGCGGATGACGCCACGCGGTACACCATAGCGCGCCAGCAATTCCGCCTCGGAAACTTCCGGCGCGAGCACGCCGGACGAACGCTCGCGCATCATCCGGCGATGAAGCTCCTCCAGGGGCGACTGCGGCAATACCGCCCCGAAATCAAGATCGGTGAGTCGTTTGGCCACCTGCAAGCCGCGCGTGCTGGTCGGCTCGACGATACCTTGGGCCGCCAGCAAAGCCAGCGCGGCGGCAACCGGAGAGCGCGACACCCCGAAACCGCGCGCCATTTCCGGCACCGATATGCGCGTGCCGGCATCCCAGCCGAGGTCGCGCATGCGCTCAAGAATACGACGGGCAAGATCGAGCTGGAGGGCACTCTTGGCCTCCAAGTCCATGCTCTTCATCCAGTCGCTCCCAGTTCGCGTCCTTGCTGGATAGCGCAGGCTCCGGGTTTGGGAAATCGGAAAGCTGCAAGCATCCGAAATTTCTGCTTTTCATTTAAACAAAGTGCATCTACCATATACATCTTCCGAAGATTGTTTCCAGGCCTCGCATGACGATTACCCCATTCCCACTGATTGAAGTGCACGGCTCGCCCCGCAAGCGCGGCGAACTCTATGGCGACCAGGCGCGCGATCGCGTCCGGCGCTCCTTCGGACACTATGAGGAACAGCTCGGCCGTCTCGGCTTCGCGGCGGACGACGTCGAGCGCCTGGTCGGCGTCTTCCTCCCTAGAATCCGCGAATGGGCCCCCGATCTGGTCGAGGAGATGGAAGGCATAGCCGCCGCCGCCGACGTAAGCCTGGCCTCGATCGTCCTGGTCAATGCGCGCACCGAAGTGCTGCAGCTTGCGTATCGGGAAAAGGGCATGGCGGAAGACGACGATCCGGATGGTTGCACCGGTGCGGTGATCATGCCTGCGGCAACCAAGGCGGGACGATTGATCCATGGCCAGAACTGGGACTGGAAAGCCGAGTGCGCCGAAACGTCCATCGTGCTGCGCATTCGCCGCGACGACGCACCGGATGTGCTGACATTCACCGAAGCTGGCGCGCTGGCTCGGAGCGGCTACAATTCAGCCGGCATCGCGATCACCGCGAACTATCTGGAATCGGATCGCGATTACAAGAACCTTGGCATCCCCCTGCCCTTCATCCGGCGTCGCGCCCTCGAAGCGGCCCATTTCGCCCACGCGCTGCGCGTCGTCGCCATTACCCCGAAATCCGGGTCGAACAACATGATTGTGAGCACCGCGGAAGGCTTCGCGGTCAACCTGGAATGCGCGCCCGACGAAGCGTTCCCTATCTACCCGCAAGACGGGACGATCGTGCATTCCAATCACTGGCTGAGCCCTGTCGCGCTCAGCAAATTGAAGGAAACCGGCCTGGCCAGCGTGCCGGACAGCCTCTATCGCGACTGGCGAGTGCGTCAGTATCTTATGGCAAGGACGGGGGACATCGTCGCCGAAGATCTGAAGGACGCGCTCTTCGATGATTTCGCCTCGCCTTTCGCCGTATGCCGACCGCCGGTGCGGAAGGAAGGCGGCAATCTCTCAGCCACGGTGGCGATGGTCATCTGCGAACCCGTGGCGGGCTATATGGAGCTTGCGCCGCTGCCGGCCCTCAACCGTACGTTCACGCGCTACGAGCTCGCCCTCAACGACAGCGTCCTGGAAAGAATCGACAAGGCATCCACTCAACCCGTCAGCGACAGGAAGAGCCGATGGGCCGCTTCATCCTGATCAGGCTGGCATCGGCCGTTCCCACGCTTCTCATCGTCTCGGTGACGGTCTTCCTGTTGATGCGGATGATCCCGGGCGATCCGGCGATGCTCATGCTGGGCGACCTCGCCCAGCCCGGCCAGGTCGAGGAGCTGCGGCGGCAGATGGGGCTCGATCAGCCGCTAGTGGTGCAGTACTTCTACTGGTTGGGCGACGTGTTGACGGGCGATTTCGGCCATTCGATCGTCTCCAAGGAAGCGGTTCTGCCTCTTATCATCGACCGTTTCTCGGTCTCCGCGACGATCGTGCTCACGGCCGTCTTCTTCGCCACGCTGATCGCGGTTCCGTCCGGCATGTTCGCGGCGTGGCGCCAGGACAAACTCGCGGACATAACCGTGGTCGCGACCTCGACGATATTCCTGTCTATACCGAGTTTCTGGCTCGGCCTGATGCTGCTGCTGATCTTCGGCTTGTGGCTCGGCTGGGTGCCCGTGATCGGATACGTGCCTTTCAGCACGGACTTCACCAGTGCGCTCGTCTACATCATCCTGCCCGTGGTGACGCTCGTGCTGGTCGAATCCGGGCCGATCGCCCGCATGGCGCGCGCCAGCACCATCGAGGTTGCCCGGCTGGACTACATCACGCATGCCCGCGCAAAGGGATTATCGGAGCAGGCCGTCATGTGGCGCCATGCCTTCAAGAACGCCTTCGCCCCGACCTGGACGCTGATCGGCCTTGTGCTAGGAAGCCTGCTGGCGAACATCGCCGTCATCGAAACGGTCTTCACGATCCCGGGACTCGGCCGGCTGCTGATCGATTCGATCTATGCGCGCGACTATCCCGTCGTGCAGGGCTGCATGCTGTTCATCGCCTTCATCTATGTCGTGGTCAACCTGCTGGTCGATCTCGTCTACCCGTTCCTGGACCCGAGAGTGACGGCATGATCGTGCACGCGCTCGGCATCCCCAAACTGCGCTTCAACGCGCTCCTTGGCGGCGTCATCGTCCTGTTCTTGTGCGCAGTCGCGGTCGCCGGGCCATGGCTTGTCTTCTACGATCCGCTGAAGCTCGATCTTGTTTCCCGGCTGCAAGGCCCCTCGGCGATTCATTATCTCGGCGCGGACGAATTCGGCCGCGATGTTCTTTCCAGGCTTGTCTACGGCGCCCGCACCAGCGCCTGGATCGCCTTCTCCACCGTCGTCTTCGCGATCGTGCTCGGAACCGTTCTCGGCGTCGTCGCCGGCTTCCTGCGCGGCTGGACGGACCGGATCATCATGGTCTTCAACGATGCGCTGCTCGCCTTTCCTGGCCTGTTGCTGGCGCTCGGCTTCATGGCCGTGTTCGGTGCCAGCCAGAACGGCATCATCGTCGCCCTGGGACTGGCCTACGCTCCTGTGGTTGCCCGCGTGGTGCGCGGAGCCGTGCTCTCGATCCGGGAGCGCGAGTTCGTGGAAGCGTCGCGCGCCATGGGCAACAGCGAGATCGTCACGATGGCCAGGCATGTCCTGCCCAATTGCGTGGCGCCGATCATCGTTCTCGCCACCACCATGTTCGGCTGGATCATCCTGGCCGAGAGCGCGCTGAGCTTCCTCGGCCTCGGCGTACCGCCGCCCTCGCCGAGTTGGGGCAACATGCTGTCCACCGCCCGGCCCTATATCGGCCAGGCGCCTCACCTGATCGTCCTGCCCGGCCTTTGCATCGCAGTAACGCTGCTCGGCGTGAACATGCTGGGCGACGCGCTGCGCGACTGGCTGGATCCGAAGATGCAGGTGTCATCGTGACGGAGTTTCGAGCCGGCGACGCGCCGCTGCTCGCGGTCGACAACCTGTCCGTCCAGATCGGATCGGCCGGCAGCAAGGTCGTCGATGGCTTGAGCTTTGACCTCTCGAAAGGCGGGATGCTGGCGCTCGTCGGTGAATCCGGTTCGGGCAAGACCATGGCGGCGCGCGCTATCCTAGGCCTGCTGCCCCCCGCGCTGCGCATTGCGCCGGGCAGCAGCATCAGGCTCGATGGAAGCGAGCTTACCTCGCTCTCCCCGCAGGCGATGCAGAAAGTCCGCGGCCTGCGCATCGGCATGGTCTTCCAGGAGCCGATGGTTTCGCTCAACCCGTCGATGACCATCGGCGACCAGATGGCGGAAGGGCTTCTGTTGCATCACCGCAACCTCGGACGCGACGAAATCCGCGACCGCTGCGTCGCCATGCTGAAGCGCATCCGGATCGACGATCCGGAGCGCTGCCTCGCGGCCTATCCGCATGAATTCTCCGGCGGCATGCGCCAGCGCATTATGCTGGCGTCGGTCATGCTCCTGAAACCGCAGCTTCTGATCGCCGACGAACCGACCACCGCGCTGGACACGCTCGTCCAGCGAGACGTTCTCGACCTGATGGCCGAACTCACGCGGGAAAACGGCACCGGCGTCCTGCTCATCAGCCACGATCTCGGCATGGTGTCGCACTACGTCCGGGACGTCATCGTCATGTACAAGGGCAAGGCGGTCGAAACCGGCCTCGCCCGCGACGTCCTCCATGCGCCGAAGCACGACTATACGAAACGCCTTGTTGATGCGATGCCGCGCCGCAAGGACGGCGCCGGGCAACAGGCGGTTGCGCGCGAGCCATTGCTTGAGCTCAAGGACATCGTCATCGATTATCCCGGACATCAACGGCTGTTCGGCACCAGCTCCGGCAAGCGCGCCGTTTCGGGCGTCGACCTGAGCGTCGGCCAAGGCGAAATCCTGGCCCTGGTCGGTGCATCCGGCTCGGGCAAGACGACACTCGGCCGCAGCATCATCGGTCTGGTCGAGCCGAGCGGCGGTACGATCCGCTTCCATGGCAAGGAACTGGCGGGTTCGATCAACGCGGCGACGCGCACCCAGCGCCGCTACATGCAGATCATCTTCCAGGATCCCTATTCCTCGCTCGATCCGCGCCAGCGCATCGGAAGCATCGTTGGCGAACCGCTGAAACTCGATACGTCGACCGACCGGAAGACACGCAATGAGCGCGTCGCCGAAGTCTTTGCCCAGGTCGGCTTGCCGCTCGAGTTCATACGGCGCTACCCGCACCAGCTTTCGGGCGGCCAGCGCCAGCGCGTCGCCATCGCCCGGGCGATCGTTTCCCGCCCGGCCTTTGTCGTCGCCGACGAGCCGGTTTCCGCCCTCGACATGACGGTGCAGAAGCAGATCCTGGAACTGCTCTGCAGCCTGCAGGAGCGCTACGGCTTCGCCTGCCTTTTCATCTCGCACGACCTCGGCGCGGTCGAGCAGGTCGCCGACCGGGTCGCGGTAATGGAAAACGGCCGCATCGTCGAGCAAGGCACGCGCGACGACATCTTCGACCGCCCGCAGCATCCCTATACCAAGCGGCTCTTGGCGGCGGCCATGCTGCTCGACCGCACCTTCGCCGGCAGCGAACAGATGGCGGCGACGTGACCTGGGCACCGAAGCGACTTATCGAAGGCGGCACGCCGCAAAAGCTCGGCTTCTACGAAAGGGGCGCGACACCCTATTTCGCCAGCCGGATGGACCCGCGCCTGTCCTACTGCCTCTACGTTCCGAAGGACTATGACGAAACCGGCTCCGATACGTACGCCCTCGTCGTCATCGCGCACGGAACGGCGCGCTGGGCCGAGAGCTATCGCAACGATTTCGCAGCCTTCGCCGAAGACACCCGCACGATCATCTGGCCCCGCTCTTCGCCGCCGGCATGACCGCGCCGAAAGAGCTGTCCAGCTACAAGTTCATGCGGCGCGGCGGCATCTCCTACGATCTGGTGCTGCTCGACATGGTCGACGAAGTGGCGGAGCGCTACCGGCTTCGGTCCGACCGTTTCCTGCTGCACGGCTTTTCCGGCGGCGGCCATTTCGCGCATCGGTTCCTCTACCTGCACCCGGAACGCCTGCTCGGCGTCTCGATCGGCGCGCCCGGCATCGTCACGCTGCTGGACTTCGAGCATGACTATTGGGTCGGCGTGCGCAATTTCAGCGCCGTGTTCCAGAAAGACATCGATCTCGACGTCATGCGGCGCGTCCACGTCCACATGGTCGTCGGCGCGCAGGACACCGAGACTTGGGAAATCCGGCTGCAGCCGGGCGATGCACTCTGGATGGACGGCGCCGAGCGCCTTGCAGAGGCAAACCGGATTCAGCGCATAGCCGCGCTGCGCGAGAGCTTTGAGGCGCATGGCATCGCCGTACGTCAGGACATCGTGCCGAACGCCGCGCATGACGGCAGGCTGATGCTCGATGCTGTAAGAACGTGGTTTCGCCATGTGATGAGCACGGAAACGGCAAGCGCGTGACCTTGCCTGGATGATGGCGACGAGATCGCCGCACCGGAAAAGATCAAACGCTGGCGGCCGCCGCCGAACCTGGCCGCGTCATACGACGGCGTGCCCTTCAGATCCGCGTGAGTGACGGCGCCGACTGCCGGTGGATCCGGCCGGAAGCTTCGGCTGCGATCGCCAGGCACGGCGGTAGCGGCTTCGGGGTTCTGTGCGCAATCGGACGATCGCGCCGGTCACAATCGGCGACCGCGTCGAATTGCTCGAAGCCCGATCATCCGATGAAGATGGGCGGGCGATGAGCTCGCCCGCCCATTTCGGTTGGGAGCGGAGGCGCCCTATTTGCCCTTGTGCACGCCCCAGGCGCGAGTCTTGTCGCCGGCCCAGACATTGTAGCCGGTCACGTCCGGCGTCACGGCGTCGATCACAGGCTCATAATAGAGGCCGAGGATCGGAACGTCCCCAGCCATCAGCGCATGGATCTGCTTGAACAGGTTCTTGCGCTTAGCCGGATCGGTGACCTTGGTCGATTGCCGCACGAGATCGAGCGCCTTGTCGTTCTCCCACTGAGCTGTCGGGACCTTATCCTTGTCGCCGACCAGGATGCCGTAAAGCAGCGACGGATCGAGGCGGGCAGAATAGCCGAACGACTGCATCTGGAACTTACCGGCCAGATAGTTGTCGAGCTGCGTCGCCCAATCCAGCGTTTCAAGTTTCGCGTTAATGCCGGCGGCGGCCAGCATCGCCTGGACCATCACGCTGTTGTCATACATGCCCTGGTAGCGCGAATTGGTCTGGATGGTGATCGGCTCGCCCTTGTAACCGGCCTCTGCCAGCAGCTTCTTCGTCGCTTCGGGATCGTATTTCGGCCAGGTGAGGAAGCTGTCGTCGAAATAGGCGCTGGCTTGCGCCACACCGGACGGATTGAATGGCGAGAGCCCGTTCGTGCGCACCTGCGCGATCTGCGAAAAATCGATCGCGTGCGCGATCGCCTGCCGCATCTTCACGTTTTTCAGGAGCGGGTCCCTGGTCTGGATGAGCAGCGGTGTCCACGACAGGCCCGGCGTGGACAGAACTGTCATGCCGTGCTGCTTGGCCTCGTCGACACGACTCGCCTCGAAGCCCGGCAAGACGTCGATCTGCTTCGCGTAAAGCGCCGTTTCCGCCGCCGAAGTATCGGGAATAATAACGAATTTGACTTCATCGACATAGGCGCTACGGTCGCCCGCATACCCGCTCATCTTCTCGCTGAGAGGTTTGTAGTCGGCATAGCGATCGAGCGTGATCGACTGCCCCTTGGTCCAGCCCCTCAGCTTGAACGGTCCGGTGCCGATCGCGAGATCGGGGTTCCACTTACCGTCCTTGTCGACGTTCTTGGGGCTGGCGATCCAGCCGTTGCATTGGATGTTGGCGAGCTGCGCCAGGAACAGCGCGTTCGGCTCATTGATCTTGAAGACGACCGTCTGGTCGTCCGGCGTGTCGACGGATTCGACCTTGAGTCCCTGCGAGCCGTCGAAATACGGGTTGCAGAACCAGTCCTTGCCTGCCTTCACCCGGCGATCCCAGTTCCACTTGACGTCGGCGGATGTGACCTTGTCGCCATTGTGGAAGGTAGCGCCGTCGCGCAGCTTGAACGCATAGGTCTTGCCGTCGTCCGAGACGGTCCATGACTGGGCCAGCAACGGCCCGATGCTGAGATCGTCGCGATAGGCGACAAGCGTCTCGAAGATCGTGTGCAGGACCGTATCGGTGTTGGCGTCGCGGTTGAGGCCGTCCGTGCCGCGGATGTCGGCATTGATGCGGATCGTCAGCGTGCCTCCAGGCGTTTGCGCCGCAGCGGGATATGCCGAGGCAAGCCCGAGCGACAGCGCGGCCAGGGCCAGAACGGACTTCCACTTCATGAACGTCTCCCGGGTTCGTCCGCCGGTCGGAAAGTCACGCTGGCATGCGGACCGTTGCCAGCGTTTCAGCGAAAAATTCCTTGACCTTTGCAATCAGCAGGCGGTCGTCGTGGGCAACGCTCTCGACCATATCCAACCTTGCCGCAATTCCGTTCCTCTCGAAGCTTTTCTTGAGCGACCTTATGCGGTCGTTGCGGTTGGCGCCGGCAAGATCGGCGCCTGGCATCCACCACGCATCGTTTGGCGCGATGGTGATTTCCCATGTCTCCTTGTCGTCGCCGCCGATGACCATCTGGACCGCGACCTTGCGCATGGCGTCGAGATCAATCGCCTTGCCGAAGACGACTTCGAAGTCGCGCACGCCGACCCAGAAATCCTGATCGAAGTCGAGAAGCGTCACGACGCCCGGCGCACCGATCGACGCGGCGAGCAGCCGCTCGGGATGCAGGTAGAGAAAGCGGTGGGTGAAATGGCCGCCGCCGGAGAAGCCGTACATCAGCACGCGGTCGCCGCGTATGCGGTAGCGCTCGCGCATCTCCTCGACCATGTCGATCAGTACGGCATCGTAGTGGAGGTCGCCCGCGCGTAGCATCTTGTAGGACGACAGGTCGCCTGGAAAGCAGATGTTGGCCGAGAACAGCGGGCACAGCACGATCGTGTCGTTCGCCTCGCCGAAATCGGCGAACGCATCGCGATAGGCGAGCATGCCGCGCTCGGTGCCGTGCACGATCACCGCGAGATTGTAGGCCTTGTCGTCGTCCTCGCTGTAGTCCGACGGCACGTATGCGCAATAGGGGAAGCGCTGGTCGAAACGGGACGCGTAAACGGTCGTGTGACCGAAGTCGTAGTAGGAAAGATTTCTGCCATGGCCGGCCGTCTTGCGCATGCGATCCACCCTGTCTGCGCGCACTGTTTCATGATTTTGTGCGCATGAAAAGCATTTTGTGAATCTGGAGGGTTCTGTGAGGTCCGGGCACAAGCGGAGGCACGCGGGCTCAACGCCGGACCTCATTGCAAGCCGGATTGAGCGAAGCCCCGGGCAAGTCTGGCGCTATGGGGATTGTAGCTTGGAGGGGCAGTGGAGATTGTCTTCGTCGGGTGTTGCGGCCGAAAGATGGATGTGCGAGTGCAACCTTTGCACTGTGGGATTCCTGCTTCGCACGGTCAGCTTTTGGTGTCAGTCATCGTCTGCCAAGCACTTGGTCGCTTCCTCGGCGAGAAAACCTCAGCGCCGCCGATCAAATATCGTCAAGCTCGGCGCGATAGGCGTTGAAGGCCTTTTTACTCACGGCATCGATATCGATCTCAACGCATCCGTCACGGATTCTTTGGAGAAGAGCCTTCCGAGAGTCAGCGAGCTTGCGCACATCCTTGAGAACCCGGGCTTCGCTCCTTTGCGCTAGGTTCAGGACCCATTGATTTGAAGTGATGGATATGATTCAGGCGGGCGTGCAGGAGCCTGACTGATGAGTAATTTGTTTTGGCTAACGGGGACGAGCAAATGGCTCGTCTTCAGCCCTATTTTCCCAATAGCCATGGACGTCAACGCGTTGATGACCGGCGCGTTCTGAGTGGCATCATCTTCGTCAACCGCAATGGGCTCAGGTGGCGCGATGCGCCGAAGGAATACGGCCCCTCCGAGACGCTTTATAACCGGTGGAAGTGCTGAGGCGACAAGGGCATCTTTATCCAGATGATGGAAGGCCTGGCTGTGCCTGAGGCTCCAGAGCTGAAGACGATCATGATCGACGCGACCTATCTCAAGGCCCACCGCACGGCTTCCAGCTTGCGGGTAAAAAAGGGTGCGGGCCGCCTGATTGGACGCACGAAAGGTGGCATGAACACCAAGCTTCATGCCGTGACGGATGCGAATGGTCGCCCTATCAGTTTCTTCATAACGGCAGGTCTGGTCGCGCACAACTGCATCAATCAACGCATGACGTCCGCCGGGGGCTTCTATGCCTGGGAGTTCGACAAGGACGGCCAGGACCTGCGCGTGCGTGTCGACGGTCAGCTCGTCTTCAACACGACCCTGCCCATGGTCGACGCGGCAATCGCCGGCTACGGTATCGCCTATGTCCCGGAAGATATCGCCACCGAGCATGTCGCCGCAGGGCGGCTGCAACTCGTGCTCGACGACTGGCCGCCGAAATTTGCCGGCTACTATCTTTTTTATCCCAGCAGCCGGCAGAACCTGCCGGCCTTCAAGGTCATTCTCGACGCCCTGCGCTGGCACGGCAGATAAGTGATTCCATGATTTCTTACTGATGGCCTAGTCTTCAACCTCGTCCTGTGCTTCTCCGCCTGAGAACTCCGGCATGATATCCCCAGCCAACAGCTTCTCTTTCGACAGCAAGCCAGCATCTTCCAGCGCCTCGAAATCCGGCAGATCGCGCAACGTGTCCAGCCCGAACGCGAGCGGGAATTCTTTCGTGGTGACATAGGTGTAGGGCGCGCCGGGCGTCGGGCTGCGCGGACCGGACGCGAGCAGGCCGGCGCCTCGCAGGCTGCCGATCAGGTCCCGGCTGATTTCCTTGCCGAAGAAGCTGGACAACTCGGCGCGGGTGATCGGCTGGAAGTAAGCAATACACATCAGCACCAGCACTTCGGATTGGGTGAGGTCGACCGATCGCTCGTTGCCTCCGACAGCCGCACGAATGGCGTCGGCATAGGCCGGCGGGTCAGGTGCTTCCAGCCGCCGGCGACGGAAACCAGGTCGTACGGCCGCCCGCGCAGCTCCTCGCGGATGTCGTCGATCAAAAGGTCGATGCTGCAGCTTTTTCCCACAATCCGCGCCAGCGTCTCGCGGCCGACCGGCTCGCTGGCGGCGAAGATGGTGGCCTCGGCACGGTGCATCCATTCGCGCCAGCGCATCTCCGGCGGCAGGTGATCCAGCTCCCGATCAAACAGCTCGTCAGCTGGTCGGCCTTCGCCTGGTCGCTGGTCAGCTGATCGACCTTCGCCGCCCTGCCCTGCCCTTTTCGGCCTTGCCGCGCTCTCCACCATCGTCAAAGCCCAAAAATGCGGAAGGTTGGCCGGCCGGACAATTCGCGCACGGCGCCGAGTTTTTGCAGCCGCTCGAACAGCCGCCGGCTGGCCCAGCGCGACAGGTTTTTGGTGACAAAAGTTCCCGACACCGTGTCATCGCCAAGCAACCGGCCGACGACCTCGCCGGCCGCCCTGGATCGCAGTTTTGGCACGACCGCCCGAAGCCGGTCGGCCTGCATGGCCATATCCGCCGCGAGCCGGCAGGCCTCAGTGGCTCCGAGGGCAGCGGCAATGAAGGCGGCCCGCTCGAACCCGTCGCCGCCCGGTCGCGCGCGCCGGCCCTCAAAGCCCGAACGCAGCAGCGGCGCGTGCATCTGGGGGCCGAGGATCGGCACGGCGTGCCGCCAGCCCATGCGCCAGGACAGCGCGCAATCGGCGAGCCACCAGGAAAAAATTTCGGCCTTGGGGTCTTGCCGCATGACGGCGGCGGCGGTGCGCGCGGCGACCACCGGGGCTGGCGCGCCGCTGCGCACCTCTTCCCCTGTGACGTCGATCAGGTTGGCAAAACCGTCAGACCAGCCGACGCCGAGCGAGGCGGCCACCGTCTGCAACTCCGTGAGATCGGGCGGCAGCGAACGGTCGGCGAGACGGCGCCAGGCGGCGAGCACATTGCCGGCGGGCCCCGGCGCGTCGCCGTGCTGGCGCAGCAACCAGGCATCGCGCAAGGCCGCTTCATCCTCGCCGCGGCCGGTCAGCTTCATGCAGGCGGCTGCTGCCTTCAGCGCCAGACGATGCCGCCAGGCGCCGCTCCAGTCCGGCTCGGCCTGCACGAGAATATCGAGCGCATCCAAGGCGCAGCCGGCCATGAAGGCGGCCTCGGCCGGATCCTCGATGCGGGCGCGCGGCGTCGCCCATGCCGGCACGCCCAGGACCGGGAACGAGGCTTGCGATGCGGGTGCGGGCTGCCGACTCATCGCCAGCAGTGTAACCGCGACGTGCGTTAGAGCGAGCAAAAACGCAAATATCCGCACAGGCTGTGCGGGACAAAAGAATGAAAAAATTGCATTATCAATTGCATACCGGCTCTTGCGATGCGTCCTTTCATCCCTTGGTGTTGTCGCCTTTGAAACGCCCCCCGCAGGCGCCGTTTCAGGGAGCATCTCGCGGCATGGGCAAACTTTGCCCGCCGACATTGGAACGATCATCATCGGCTCAATCCGATCCGGGAAGGCCCATGCAATGCCAAACCCAAACACAGGCGGTGCGTAACCCCTGGCAAGGCCGACTCGGCAATCCCCAGGTCAACAGCGAATGAACCGTGCCGATTTCCGGGGCTATGACTTGCCCGGCCAAAGAAGTTCGCTGCCCTCCCGAACGAACTTGCACCGGGGATCGACAACCGGGCTCCCAAACGGAAAATATCATGCTAAGGATCGCGCGAAGTATCGCTGGAAGCGTTCCTGGCCGGGCTCGCGGCGGGAAGAGGTTGCTTTGCAGGTAATTGGCGAAGAGTCCCGCTCTCTCCGCCAGCGGTTTTCCACTCTCCGCCAGTTTCTCTGCAAGCAACTGATTTCCAGAGACAAAAGCCCGTCCGCGAACGCCTGACAAGGGTGTTCGGAGATGAAAGTATCGTCCAAAGTATCGCTCGGGGTAGTCGTGGAAAATGCCGAGTTGCTTAAGGCTCGCTATGTCGAGAAATTCTCTTCCGGAGGCGTCGCCGGAGCAGGGGCAATTCCTCCGGTGCCACAATCGACCACCATGGCTCCCGCGCCCATCGGCGTGTCCGCATCCGCTGCGAACACAAGTATTT